>Ga0209403_10000028_pt1 | contig 183489 bp, 165 predicted proteins | sample ArcticOcean_MG_C_8_FD_187440 | JGI IMG/M metagenome (GOLD analysis project Ga0209403, IMG submission 187440) | Marine microbial communities from western Arctic Ocean - ArcticOcean_MG_CB11_86 (SPAdes) (version 2) | ecosystem: Environmental > Aquatic > Marine > Oceanic | place: Arctic Ocean... | reverse complement strand
TCCTACCCAGGCCGAGTCCATCCCAGATTTTATGTTGGACCCGTCGTTGCCCGCCGACTTCGACGACTGAGCCGCCCGCCTCCAGTCTGTCCGAACACCTTCGGCCACGCGGCCGCTCGCTTGCGCCCCTAGTGACACCCCTTCCTCACGGCCTTCCCGCCTCATCAGAGCCGTTGGAGTTCCTATCCATAAAACGAGGGGCGGCATCGCGTCAGCGATGCCGCCCCTCTGCTTTTGGAAGTAGGGAGTGCTAGTTATGCGCGCCCGGCAGGCCGGTCGGATCCTTGTCCCACCACCACAGCGGCGCGATGTCGCGCTGACGCGGCCATACTTCACTGAGGGTGGAGCCGTCGAATAGCCGGCCGTTCATCATCACGCGGTCCACGGTGTTCGTGTTGCGGATGTTCTCCAGTGGGTTCGCGTTCAGAATTACCAAGTCGGCAAGCTTCCCGGTCTCGATGCTGCCGATGTCCTGGTCCAGTCCGATGGCCTCAGCGCCGAAGATCGTCGCCGCACGCAGCGCGTCGTGGTTCGAAATGCCACCGGAAGCCATCGCCCACAGCTCCCAATGGTACCCGAGCCCCTGGAGTTGCCCGTGGCTGCCCACTCCCACCTTACCGCCCGCCGCGACCAGATCGGCCACGAAGCGCGCGTGGTCTGGGAAGACGTACTCCTCGTCGCGGAACCATCCAGCCGTGCCGGTCTGCGGCGGACCACCGCGTCGGCGGGTGGCCCCGTCAATCACGGAGTGCGGTGTGAAGCGCCGCAGCTTCGCGTCGTCGTGGGGATTTTCGTTCGTGTAGAAGTAGTTCTCCGACCACGGCCCACCGTACGCCACGAGCAACGTCGGTGTGTATACACGGCCGGTGGTGGCAAAGAGCTGCGCATAGTCGTCGAACACTGGGTAGACCGGGAGAGAGTGCTCGAGTCCCGGATACCCATCGATTGTCTCGGTGAGGTTCTGCTTGAGGTTCAGCGAGCCTTCCGTGGTCGGCATGAGACGATTCTCACGTGCCGCCTCGATGATCCACTGCCGCTCCTGACGGTTACCCGCCACGTACATCTTGATCGTGTTGGTGTCGTAGTAGTCGGCGTACTTACGCATGAGGTCGCGAGCGTGATCGAGGCTCTTGATGGACTCCTGCCAGAAGACTCCGGGTCCGGTCGAATAGACCCGGGGGCCAAGGATGTCGCCGGTTCGCACGAGGTCCGAATAGGTGAGCACATCGGTCGTGCCGGTTTGCGGATCCCTCGTGGCGGTCACGCCGTAGGCCAGGTTGGCCAGGTAGATCCACAGGTCGGAACGATGCATGCCAAACGCCGGTCGCAGATGCGCGTGCGTGTCGACGTAGCCAGGTAGGATCGTCTTCCCGGACACGTCGATGACCTCGGCTCCACCCGGTACGTTGACGCTCCCAGTGGGTCCGACTGCCTCGATGCGGTTGTTGCGGATGACGATGTCACCCCGCTCGATCACCTCGTCGCCGTCCATCGTAACGATGCGCGCGCCGCTCAGGACGACTGTCCCTTCGGGGATGTCACGCTCGGCCTCGATGACGACTCGGACCTCGGGGGGCACGAAGCCCTCGTCCTCTTCTTCGTCCTCATCGCTCGCCTCGTCGTCTACTTCCTCTTCGTCTTCGGCTTCTTGCTCTGCGTCGAAGGCGTCTGCCGAATCGAGGTCGTAGCTGAAGAAGGCGTTTCCGAGCGAGAAGTGGACGGTGCGGCCGTCGGCACTCCATGCGGGGAACTCCCCACCCATGTCGGTCAGCTTACGGGACGGGAACTGTGCGTTATCCGGGTTCGACACCGAGATCGTCGCTACGTCACCACCAATGACTGGAACCGTCACCGTGTACAGCTGTCCGTTGATCTCGGCGAGCGCTTGGTCTCCCACCGGGGCCATGCGGATCATGTTCGCGTTCATGCCTTCGGTAGAGCCCCGCGGTGTCTCGCCCCGCACCTTCACGTATGCACGCTGGTCCGTTCCGTCCCAGCGGATGGAGATGAGTCCGTCGCCGTCCGAGTACATGTAGATGCGGTTCACCTGGCTCGTGACGAAGTGTGGATCGCCGCGGCCCAGCAGTGGTGCGATCGTCGTCACGGCCCCGCCGTCCGCCGGTACCCAAACCAGGTCGCGGAGCGCGCTGGCCGACGCTCCTGGGCCGGAGTTCTCGACGAAGTCCCGTGCGGGTCCGCTGGAAGCAACGATGCGCTGACCGCCAGGACCCCACACTGGCCCGACGAAGATGTGGTCTTCGGAGACGGCCAGTCGCGTCAGCTCGTCGCCATCCGGCTGCACTTTGTAGATCGATCCGGAGTTGCCGTCCCACGAGGTAAAGGCGAGCCACTCTCCGTCGGCTGACCAGGCCGGAAACTGTGCGATCAAGTCCACGTCGTCGTCGAGCACCTCTCGCGGGTCCGTACCGTCCATGTTCGCGGTCCACAACCGATCTAGGGAACTGAACGCGATCATCTCCCCGGACGGTGAGGGCACGGCGTCACGGATCTGTCGCACCGTGAAGGTCGGCGTGTCCTCGATTGGGTAGTCGAAGTCGACGAGCGCACCGACCTCCACTTCTGTTTGCACACGGAAAGGAATCTCCACCGCGTCGCCACCGGCTACAGGGATGCTCCAGAGTTTCCCGCCGTACGATGCGATCAGCGCGGAGCCGTCAGGAGTGAACGACATACCAGGCAAAACGTCGAGCGTGCCGCGCGACTCCTGGTCGTCGTGTTGGACCGGGTAGGCGAGCCAGCGCTCCTCGCTCGTCTCGAGGTCCCGGATCATGAGGCCGGTCTGGTCCTCATGTCGTGTGCCGTAAACCAGATTGAGTCCGTCAGCAGAAAGCGTGGGCCGGAACGCCCCACCATAGCGCGAGACACGTGTGAACGTGTTGCCGGTCTCGCGGTCGTAAACCGCGATATGGTAGGCAGGGAGCTGGGCGTTGTAGTCCCAATCCCGCGTCGTTTGACGACGGGAGAACCAGATGTAGCGACCGTCCGGGGTCAGTGCGGAGCCGAGTGACTTCCTCAGCCCCTCACCCCGGAAGATCTTGATGCCCGAACCGCCGTCCACGTGGAAGAGCTGCGGAACCGGCGGGCCACCACCGCGAAAGCCACCCATGGACGCGACGATGTAGTCGCCATCCGGGGTCCACTCCGGTGACTCGGCCCGGTTGGAGCTTCCCTTCGAGATCTGCGTGGGGTTCGAGCCATCCGCGGCTGCGATCCAGATGTTCTGACCGCCATCGCGGTCGGACGTGAAGACGATCTGCGAACCATCGGGTGAGAAGCGCGGCTGCGCATCGAAGGCCATACCAGTCGTAATCTGGGTCGCGTCTCCGCCATCGATGGGGATCGTGTAGAGATCGCCCAACAGGTCGAAAGCGATGGTTTGGCCGTCCGGGCTCACGTCGACGGAGATCCACGACCCTTCCGTCAGGTCGATGGACATCCATCGATTTTCATCCCACCCCTCGAGCGGGAGGTCCTGCTTGCTGCGGTCCTCCGGCTCGTCGGCTTCTTCCTGCGCGGCGGCGCTGAGCGGCAGTAGCGCCATGATAGCCGCCAAGGCAGCGCATCGGAGCAGAATTCCGGCTCTTTTCGTCACGATTCCCATCTTCGCATCTCCCGGTATGGTCTTCCCGCCGTGCTTTCTGAGATCGGCGGACCAGAAGTATCCCCGACGTGGGAGTGGGGCGAAAGGGTGTTGGTTGCACCGGGCATTTCCTGATCTGCATCGGGGTCGGCTTCGTTGCGTCTCGGCACGTTCACTGGGTTGGGGGCTGGGCCAACGGGTCCGGCAGAACTCGGCTCCGAATACGGCGCGGTGCCTGGCATCGGCTGCCGGTCCGTGACCTGGTACTTCTGAACCCTCCCGCGCCCACACTGCGTAGAGTCAGAAAAAAGGAGAAGACCCATGGGTAAATTCAAAGTACCGGGTACCGGCGCGCCGCGACCGCCCAAGAGCCCGAAGCGTCCCCGGCCACAGAAACCTGGGGACAAGACTCCAGGGCCAGACCCGTTCACGTGGCTGAAGTTGGGCCAGAAGAAGTAAAAGCCGCCCGGTTCCGCGCCTTACACGGCCGCGGGCTCTCTCTCAAGTCCGCCAGAGTCGAGTGCACCTGATTCGATGTCGGGGACAGGTGCGCCCCTCAAACCCGGCCCGACGTTGTATCGATATCCGATCCAGATCAGGATCAACCCCAGGAACTCCATCACGTAAAGCACCTCAGTGTGCCCGAATCGGGTGGCCGTCCCGCCGATCCCCGGCAGCAATGCTCCCATCGCGATGTAGCAGTTCCCGGTGAAGCGATGCCTGGCCGTAGAATCCGACCGAAAGCGCCAGGCTGACAGCACGGCCCCGCCGATCAGGAAAATAGCTGCATAGATGTTGATAAATGGGCTGAACAGCCTGGCTTGACGCCATTCCATGACACGGCCGGTCAACCGATACGCTTCCACTGCGTCATAGTTGATGGGGGACAGTAAGACGGCCGTGGAGGCTGCGAGGATCGCGAGCACCAGCACAACGGTCATCCGGTTGGCGGTCTTCCGCTTGAACATCAGGTAAACCGTGCCCTGGGCCAGCGGTGCTCCACCTAGAAGAGCGCCTGAGATATACCAGCTCCGGAAGACGACCTCATTCCACCCGAAGAGTGTCGTCAGCGACTCGGTCAACGTTCCAACACCGAACATGGCGATACCGAGCGCCCACCAGAAGAGGTGCGGAGCCGGCTTGCGGCTCCTCCAACGCAAGAACACCACCGGAGCGAAGAAAAGCGCTATGACGGTGGTGGCAATCGGGATGTAGGAAACAAAACCCGGCATGGTTCAGCCTTGTGGAAAGGAGGGGTGGGCGGATGGCCCGGAGGCCACCCGCCCTATTCACCCTAGAAGGAGACGTCCCAAGTAAGCGTCAGGTTGCGCTTCGGCTCGGGCCGGAAGAAGCCCACGTTCGAGAACTCGGCGTAGAGCACGTTCGTCAGGTTGGTCAGGGCCAGGTTCAGTCGGTGACTCATGCCTGAATCCGATTCCCAGACCGTGATGCCGCCTCGGACGCTGAATACGGTGAACGATGGCATCAGATCCCCGACCGGATTGTTGGCCCCAAAGTCGACTTCGAGCTGGTCTCCATTGTGCCGGACATCACCAGACAACCAGAAGCGGTCTGACGGTGCTTCGTAGCGTAGTTTGCCGGTGACCTTGCTGGAGAAGGTCTCCCCGACCGGGTTTTCAACGTCGAGAACGTTGTCCGCATCCATCCAGGTGAGGTTGCCTGAGGCGGAGAGGCCCGAGCCGATCTGATAGTCCGCCGAGAACTCGATCCCCCGGAAGAGAAGTTCGTCGACATTCACGTTACGGAACGCCGGGAATCCGCCGACCTCAGTGCCCAGAGCTTCGATCCGGATCCCACCCTCCAACTTGTTCCGGAAACCGAAGGCCTCGAGGGCGAGACGACCTTCCCGGAAGCGAACACCCAGGTCGAAGTTCAGGCTGGACTCCGGCGCGAGTTCCGGATTCCTGACTTGATAACCACTGCCTTCTGGTGTCGCTCCGTCAAAGAAGCGCTCAATCAGATTGGGCGAGCGGAAACCCCGGCCCACGGTACCGACCAAGGTGACGGCGTCCGAGATTTCGAACAGAGTGTTCAATGCGGCAACCACAGTACCGTCTGTGATATCAAGAGGCGCCTGGTCCTCCAAACCGGCAGTCGCGAAGGTCTTGGCGTTGACGTGCTGCCAGCGCGCGCCGGCTACGAAGGAAAGGCGGTCCGTGGCCTGGACCTCACCCTGGCCGAAGAGCCCTGCGCTGAAATAAGTCGCTTCCGGCAGTTGGGGTGTGTTGTCCACGATCTCCATTGGTGTCGGACCGAAGCCCGTCATTGTCGTTAGACCTTCATCCGTGCCGGTGACCCCGTCCCGCCAAACGTCGACTCCATACGTGAGAAGAAGACGTTGGGTCGCGAGCTTTCGGGCCTCCGCTCTGAAGCCGTACGAGCGGATCTCGGTCGAGTTGAGCGTATTGATCGACATGGCCATCCCCGGGCCGATGCCGAACGGACCGATATCGAAGCTCAGCTGCCGGTCATTTTGCTGACCGTAGGCCAAGATCTCGAACTGATCCGCGAACGGAGTCGTCAGCTGCTGCGCCCGGTAGCCGGTGGAGAATTTCGTGAAATTCTGATAAGGATAGGTGATGTTGATAGGCGAGCCTGCCGGGTCGTAAAGAACCGGATCCACCGCGCCGAAGCCGGAATTTTCGGCCTCGTAGCGCTCGATATTGCCGAACATCGAGTGGGTGCCACCCGCGTCATAACCCAATCGGAAGTCGAAGCTCTGATCCTGAGTGCCTGTTCCGACCACGAGGGCGTCGTCGGAGAGCGTGATGTTGCCGAAGGAGCCAGACGGAGCCACGTAGGCCTCAGCCTCTCGGTACGTGCCGCCGGCCCGGAGCGTGATAGCTCCGAATCGACCGTAGGTCCGGAAGGAGCCGGCCTTCTGGCTCTCTACGCCACCGTACCGCATGGACGCGGTACCGTGCAGCCCGTCCACCATTGGGAGGCGAGAGATGATGTTCACCACACCCCCGATCGCATCCGATCCGTATAACACGGAGGCCGGGCCGCGAATGACCTCGACCCGCTCGACGCCATTCACATCCACCAGCGCCGGAAGTTCACCAAAATCTTGTTGTCTCCGGGAGTTGTTGAGACGCATGCCGTCGGACAGCAGCAGAATGCGTTGACCCCGCTGCCCGCGGATCTGTGGACGGCCTTGGTTCACACCCACTCCCGCCACGTCGAGGCCCGGAAGCGTACGGAAGAGATCACTGACCGTATTCGGCTGCTGCTGACTAAGGTCACGACGCTGGATCACGGAAACTGGCAGGGGCGTTTTTGATACCTCCCGCGGACCACGCGTCCCGGTGACGGTGATGGGATCGACCCGATAAATCAGGGTATCGGTCTCGGGATCGGTGGCTTGGGCCGCGGTCGCAACGGGAAGCGCGAGCGCGAGTGATGCTATCGAAAAGAAGACGCTCCCGAGAACCGGGGCAGTCCTGAGCGTGGTACGCATGGAAGATCTCTCGAATGGAATCGTAACCCGACAGTTCCAAGCTAGAAATTCAGCGGACCCATTGTAATGCGGAGAGTTACCTCATTTTCAGTGGGTGGAATCCCCTACAGGTTTATCCCCACGGGCGTCGTGAAAGGGAGATCTACGTCTGGCCGAGGCCATACTCCACAACGAGGCGCGTCAGGCCGGCGACAGTGCGCACCCGCAGCTTCGCCATAACACGCTCACGGTGGGTTTCCACCGTGCGCGGACTGATCCCGAGTTCTTCGCCGATCTCACGGTTGGTATTTCCATCCGCGATCCGGACCAGAACCTCAACTTCTCTGCCCGTCAGGCTCCCGATGCGAATCCGTCTCTGCTCGCGCTCCAATTCCTCGCGAAGCCCCACACTCAGCTGATGCGTGACGCGCTCGGCAAAGAACTCTTTGCCGCTCGCCACGGCCTGAATGGCATCGCGGAGTTCAGAAGGGGCCACGTCTTTGAGGACATACCCGTCCGCCCCCGCACGCACGGCCTGCAGCACGTATTCGGGGTCGTCGTGCATGGAGAGAATCAGGATGCCTATGTCGCTGTCGGACTCGCGCAATTCCTTCGCGACTTCGAGCCCAGTTTTCTCGGGCATGGTCACGTCGAGTACGGCCACGTCTGGCTTGAATTTCGCGATCAATCGCAGAGCCCCTGCTCCATCACCGGCCTCGCCCACGACTTCGAGCCCAGGGACCTCCTCGAGGACGATTCGGATTCCCTGACGCACCACCGTGTGGTCGTCCGCAATAACAACTCTCAATCCTTCACTCACTTCTCATCCTCAGTCTGAACTTTCGGGACGCCGACTCGAAGTACGACACCTCCATCCTCATGGTTGCCGACTTGGAAGTCACCCCGCACTCCGACGATCCGTTCCCTCAAGCCAGCCAGGCCGCCCCGACTGCGTAGCTTCCCGAGCGCGTCCTCCGGGATTCCCGTTCCATTGTCGTGGACGGACAGACGAACCTGCTCGTCCTCGACGACAAGTGAAACCTCGACGCGTGAACACTGGGCGTGGCGCACGGCGTTCGAGAGCGCTTCCTGGAGGGCACGGTAGAGAACCAACTCGGCATCCGGATGCAGCGCAGGGACCGTCGCGGGTGCTGAAACGTTCACAACAAATGCATCGTCGCTCTGGAAGTCCCTCACCAGGGCACGAAGGGACGGGATCAGTCCTAAGTCGTCCAGGGCCATGGGACGGAGGTTTCGCGTCACGCTTCGGATACTCTTGATCCCTTCGGCGACCAAGTTCTTCGCCCGGTCGAGTCCCTGCGCCATACTCGCGTCCGCTCGCTCCTCGAGGAGCCCTAGTTGGAGATTCAGAGCGGCAAGGACCTGAGCGGTCTCATCGTGCAACTCGCGCCACAACCGGTTCCGCTCCTCTTCGTGCTGATGGATCATACGTGCCTGCAACCGCTCTAGCTCTTCGGTACGTGACTCCAAACTCCGGTGGAGATCTTCATTCTCGAGCGCCGCTCCCACCTGCTGTCCAAACGCCAAGAGAAAGCGGTTGTCGAGCACCGTGAACGGATCACGAGCCTGACCTACGACTACGAGCGCCCCGACGACGTCATCGTCTCGGATGACGGGTAAGGCAGCCGTGTACGCATGACTCCACCCGATCCGTCCGCTTTCATCGGGCTTTCGCTCGAGCGCTGGAAGACCCGTTGACTGGACCCACTCGGAGCTCTCTAGCGCCGGGCCAGGCGCTCCTTCGTACGGCCAGAGTGCCGCCACCCCAGCGCCATGCACGAACGCTCCCCCGGAGGGAGTCGAGAGGTACAGAGCCGAGCCATCCACGCCCCTTAAGGAAAGCGCCCGCCTGAGCACGGCTTCGGCCATCGGTTCGCCGTCCACACCCCGCCCTTGGAGTTCTCCGGACAAGGACGTCAGCGTACGTAACCCCTGGTCCAGGTCTTCAAGGACCAAGAAGAGAATTCCCAACCCCATTCCCATCTCGAAGAAGATGTCGAGGTAGTACCCCCACGGATTCCACGCGCCCTGGGCACGTAGGAACGGGTAGTCCAGATGGTGGATGGCCCACAACACGAGTACCGCTACGAGAAAGCGCGCCGCCGGAGAACCCACGAGCCGGTCGTAGCGTAGAAAAGCCCACGCCGTCCAGGCGGTGGTCAGGCTCAGAAACACCACCATCGGCCCGGCGGACCAGAAGAACGACTCCAGCATGTAGATGGCCACATACGACCACACCAGCGGAACAGCCACCGCCAGCCAATACCAGGTCCGCCAAGCCGTCCGCTGCGAAAAAACGAGCGCGGCCCAGAGGAGCGCGATCGCCGTCCACCCTGTGACGACTTGATGCCAGAAGAGCCACCACGACACACCGGTCTGGACCAACATGACGATCGACCCGATGCGTGTGGCGTACAGAAGCCAAGCTACCGCCCACAGCGCGAAATAGGGCTTCCTATACTGCGCATGCAAAATCGCGCACAGAAGTGCCAGGCCGAGCGTCACGAACAGCTGCAAATATGCCGCTGGCAGTTCGGCCCGGGCGGCCTCGGAAATCATCAGATCCATGGCGACAACATAGCCCCTGGGAAGCCGCCGCGTCCCGTGTATCTTTCTAGGGACAGGTAGTGAATAAAGGGCACCACACCCATGACAGTTGCCGCAGAATCATGAGCCGAGCCTTCGGACCCCGCAGGGCTGATTGGGTGGAAGTCGATTCCACGGACGATGGCATCGCATCGAGCGAATCCCTCACGATCATGACTCGCTTCGACATGATCTATCGATCGATCGTGGCGACGCAGTTCAATTTCCATCAGTCCGGCCACCCCGGTGGCTCCGTCTCGGTGGGGCACGTCCTCACGGCTCTGTTGTTCGGTACCATGGACTACGACGTGGGGGATCCGAACCGACACGACGCGGACATAATCTCCTTTGCGGCGGGGCACAAAGCGACGGGCCTGTACGGCATGTGGGCGCTTCGCGACGAAGTGGCGCGCCTCGGCAACCGTGACCTCCTCCCCACCGAAGACCGTCTGCGCTTGCGGCTCGAAGACCTCCTCGGCTTCCGCAAAAACCCCACGCATGGGGCACCGTTGTTTGAGCAATTCAACGCGAAGGCGCTCGACGGACACCCGACACCCATGACCCCCTTCGTGCGGCTGGCCACGGGTCCGTCAGGCGTAGGCATGGGCAGTTCGATCGGGCTCGCCTTTGGCGCAGCTGACTACTACGGCGACAACGCCCCGTACGTCCATATGATCGAAGGCGAAGGCGGACTCACACCGGGCCGGGTCTACGAGGTCGTCGCGTCCGCCGGTGCCTCGGGATTGTCCAACGCGATCTGCCACTTGGATTGGAACCAAGCCTCCATCGATTCAGACCAAGTGACACGCGAGGGTGACGCGCCGGGCGAATACGTGCAGTGGGATCCCATGGAGTTCTTCTACCTGCATGACTGGAACGTCGTGCACGTGAAGGATGGCTTCGACATGGGTCAGGTGATGACCGGCCAGAAGCGAGCGCTCGAATTCGATAACGGCCAGCCAACCGCCGTGGTGTACCGGACGGAGAAGGGATGGCATTACGGCATCACCGGAAAGAAGTCGCACGGTGGTGGACACAAGATGGGGAGCGACGCGTGGCGAGAGACCATGACGCCTCTGTTCGGCGACGAAGCAGCGGACCTCGCCACACCCGACGATCCGTCCAGCCTGGAAGAAGTCGAAGCATGTTATTGGGACACGTTGACCCGCATCCGAGGAAAGCTCGAAGCTGACACCACTCTCTGTGGTGAGATGTCAGATCGCCTGACGACCTCGCGCGAACGGCTGAACGCCTTCGGCCGCGGTCCTCGCCCCGGTGCTGCGACGCTCGACGGTATCCTGCATGTGGCCAAGCCGTATGAGACACCGCCCGAACTCCAGTTGGAGATTGGTTCGAAGAAGCCGCTCCGGACGCAACTCGGTGCGGTCTTCGGCTACCTGAACAACGCATCTGGCGGAGGCGTGCTCCTCGGCGCAGCGGACCTCTTGGACTCCACCGCCGTATCGGGCGGCGCCAAGGGCTTCCCTGAGGGCTTCTGGCATTACCAGAACAATCTCGGCGCACGTTCGCTGAGCGTGGGTGGCATCTGCGAAGACGGTCTCGCATGTATCCTGTCGGGCATCTCCGGTTTCGGTCGCCACGTTGGAATCGGTGCGTCCTACGGTGCGTTCATTTCGCCGCTCGGCCACATCCCGGCGCGTGTACACGCGATCAGCCAACAGATGCGGCAGGAGATCGACCCAGGGCCCTACCGGCCCTTCATTCTCCAGTGTGGCCATGCGGGTATGAAGACGGGCGAAGACGGGCCGACGCACGCGGATCCCCAGGCCTATCAGCTGCACGCCGAGAACTACCCGCCGGGCACCGCCATTACGCTCACGCCATGGGAGCCTCAGGAGATATGGCCGTTGGTGGCGGCCGCATTCAGAGCCGCCCCGGCGGTGATCATCCCGTTTGTGACTCGACCGGGAGAGCCAGTGCTCGACCGGGAAGGACTTGGACTCGCGCCGGCCTTTGAGGCGACGAAAGGCGTCTACAAGCTCCGCGAGGCACGCGGTGAAGCTGACGTAACGGTGGTTCTCCAAGGATCAGGGGTCGCCATCGCCTTCGTTCAGAGCGCCCTCCCTCGGCTCCTCGAAGACGGGATCGACGTCGAGGCTGTATACGTCTCGAGTCCCGAGTTGTTCGATCGACTCGATGACGCGGAGAAGGCTGACATCTACGGGGAGGAATTAGCGCAGCGGGCCATGGGCATCACCGGCTTCACACTCCCTACCATGTACCGATGGGTCGCTTCTGGACTCGGACGGGCCCACACCCAACACCCGTTCATGCACGGACACTTCCTGGGATCTGGAACCGGCGATGTCGTAATCCACGAGGCCGGACTGGATGGGCCGGGACAATACGCGGCAATCAAGGCGTACATCGGAGCCCGAGCCGGGGCGTGAGTCCCTCGCTTCCCCCAATGTTTAGGCAGTTGGCCTTGGTGGTGTTTGCCATGGCCTCGGTGGCGGCATGCGCTCCGCGCAGTGACGACCTGTCGGACGACTCGGCCGTCGTGACGTCTTCCGAGTTGGTCGCCCTAAGCGACGGTGCGGTTCACGTCCTGCCTACAGTGGAGGCAGGTGCTGTGGTCGCATATGCATCCTGGGCAGAACATCGCATCTACATCGACCATGAATTTCGCGATCGAATACAGAACATCCTGAACGCGCACATCTCGGTGAGTACAGGTCACTGGAGAATCCCTCTCCCCGGTGACTCACCCAAGGAGCCCCTCACACCAGGGGCACCCGAGAGAGAATTCGAGGAATTCGCTCTGGCGAACCTTGCACCACCCGACGAGCCGACGCTTGGTGATTTCCGAATCGTCCGTGCAGGTTACGTCCGAGCGTACATCGAGATGCACTGTACCAGGACCGAGGACAAATCACAGTTCTTTCGCGGTGGCCCGATCGATGTGCTGACTGGTAACGGAAGACTGCCCGGCGTGATCCGTGAGGATTTTCGGCGGGTTGGATCCTTCGACGGATTCTCAGACGCCAACTGTGACGGTCCGGCTCGCTCTGTCGCTGCGTTAATGTGGACGGCTCCGCGCGACGGATAGCTGACGGGGTCAGGACGGAGGGCTCGATCCCATTCCAGCCAAACCGGGCCGTCCGACGGCGTTCGCCAAGGACCAGCTCGTCTCGTGAACGAGTTTCACGATCCGGGTCATCTTTTCGTACTCGATGCGGTCCGGAGTATCGTTCGGCGTGTGGTAGTCCGGGTGGAGTCCATTGTGGAACCAGACGGCGGGCACCCCACTCTGTAGGAACGGCCAGTGGTCGGACCGCCGTAGCAGGTTCGACGCACTGTTGTCGTAACGAAGCCGAAGCGTCAGATCGAACCGGTTCGCATCTTGAACGATCTGCACGAGCTCGGGCGTGTAGGAATAGCCAAGGATGTTCGTCGCATTCGAGTTGGACTCCGCACTCTGTACGTCGAGGCCACGGAAGCGACCACCTCCGTCGGTGGGCACCTCCTCGTGCCGGCCGATCATGTCCATGTTGAGGTTCGCCACCGTGCTCTGAAGCGGAAATAGTGGCCGCTGCGTGTAGTACCAGGCCCCGAGCAACCCCCTTTCTTCAGCATCCCAAATCGCGAAGATGACACTGCGCGCGGGCAAATCTCCGCTGGCTGCTGCCTGCGCATACGCCTCCGCAATCGCGAGTACGCCGACCGTCCCAGATCCGTCATCGTCTGCGCCGTTGTAGACGACTTCCCCATCCATGCCGTTGTGATCGTGATGGGCCCCGATGATGACGACTTCGTCACGCAGGTCCGGGTCCGAGCCTTCGATCATGGCGAGCACATTGGTACCCGGCGACACATGGCGTTCGACCTCGGTGCGGAGGTCAGCACGGGCGCTTCCGAGGTCCACCACCCCGAGGCCCCCCTCGGCACTCTCGGCTTCAACCGCGAGTTCCTCGAGCGTGCGACCAGAGCCTTCTACGAGCGTCGCGGCAAGTTCTGCGGAAATCTGCGCGGCAGGGATCGTGATCTGTTCTGCCCACGCCTCAAGGGTGAACCGCTCGATGCGGCGAGGCTCATCCGGCCACGCACCATTATGGACAGCTGGCCAGTCGTTGATGTCCTCGCGGTTGTGTATGTCCCTGACAAACAGCACAGCCGTCGCGCCCCGCTCCTGTGCGGCCAGGACCTTCCGCCATGTCCGCGACGCCTCCGCAGTTACGATTCCGTCGAAGGGACTGCTCGGGTCCGCCACGCCGGGCTCCCGTTCCAGCATGAGAACGATACGGCCATTCACATCGGCGCCTTGGTAGTCGTCATGGTCCAAGCGCGGTTCGACGATCCCGAAGCCAGCGAAGACGACCGAACCGCTCGCAGAACCGCTCACTCCCGCATTTGAGGGCGTCCAACCCTGCCCCGGGGTCCGACTTGGACCGGCGCCCTCCACGGTCAGCCGATTCCCCACTCCCAGGCTGAACCAGGCCAACCCGAAGCGCTGAAAATACCCGCCCCGGTCACCGGCCGGAGCGAGCCCAAGGGACTCGAAGCGATCAGCGATCCAGGCCGACGCTTGGTCGAGTCCCGACGACGCCACGAGACGCCCACCCATCGAGTCATCGGCCAGAACATGGAGATCCGCGGACAGCGCCGACTCCGAAATGGCACTGTTTCCGGGCACGCCCGAATCGCACGCAATGAGACTGAGGGAAGTGATCGCGACGATGGAGGTAGCACGGAGGTTCATTGGGTCTCTTCTCTGTTTCAGTCGGTCGGGTGCAGAACGACCTTGGTCCAGCCCGATTCTCGGGCCGCGAAGCTCCGGTACGCGTCAATGCCGTCCGAGAGCGGCAACCGGTGCGAGATGAGCGTACCGATCAAAGCCTCATCCCGCACGGCCAACGCAAGCGAGGCCGGCATATAGTGACGCGCCGGGCATCGCCCACCGGAGTAGGTCAGGTTGCGATCATAGATCTCGCCGGGTGAGAGCGCGAGGTGCGGCTCAGTGTGAACTCCAACCGCTGCCAGAGTTCCTCCCAGGCGAAGGAGGTCAGCCGCAGCCCGCGTGGCCTCAGGTGAGCCTACGGCTTCGATCGCCGAGTCTGCGCCCCGGCCGTCCGTGAATCCTCTCACAATTTCAGATGGGTCCTCTTCGGCGAAGTTTGCCGGCTGGGCGCCAAACGCCTCTGCGACTGCGAGACGACTCGGCACGTTGTCCACGGCGATGACGCACTCGGCTCCTCGCTCGAAAGCGGCCCGGATCGCGAGCAACCCGACCGGCCCGCACCCGACAACGACCACGGTGTCTCCGCTTCCCACACAAGCCAATTCCGCACCGAACGTGGCAGTCGAGAGAATATCCCCAGCCAGCAGTGCGACGGCCTCGTCTAGGCCCTCGGGGACCCGTACAAGGGTCCCGTCTGCTATCGGCACGCGGACGTAGTCGGCCTGGCAGCCATGGAGGCCCACTCCGCCCTGAACCCAACCGAATAGCTGGCTGCGTTCACACCGAGCCGTCAGTCCGGTTCGGCAATAGAAACAGACACCACAACTCGTGGTGAACGGTGCGACTACTCGGTCCCCAACTACGAAGTCTGTGACCTCAGCGCCGACTTCCGCGACTTCGCCGACCATCTCATGGCCCATGACGGTGCCCACGTCGAGTCCTCTCTCGCGACCGAAGTACGGATGGAGGTCTGACCCGCACAGACCGGCCGTAGTCACGCGCACAATCACATCAGTTGCTTCTTCGATGCTCGGTTCGGCTACATCTTCGTAGGCGAGCGTCTCGACGTCCTGGAACGTTATGGCTTTCATGCGCCGAACATGCAGCGCACATATCATTGCGTCGACCCCGAACCAACCGAGCTACGAATGAAGACCACCGATCTTCAGTGGTACGACCTCTTTCACCTGAACGGCACGCGCCGTGACTTCTTGCGTTTGAGCAGTAGTGTGGCTGCGCTGCTCGCTACGGGCTGCTACAGGGGAGGCGACGAGTGGAGCCTCGATAGCGTATCGGCCTACCCGTTTACGCTCGGGGTCGCCTCGGGGGATCCAGCGCCTGACGGGATGGTTTTGTGGACGCGTCTGGCCAAAGAGGCGCTCGAGGGTGTGGGAGCGCTGTCCAATCCGGTACGCGCGCACTTCGAGATCGCTCACGACGAAAGCTTCACGCGCCTGGCTCAGACCGGCTCCACGCTCGCGACCCCTGAGTTGGGACACAGCGCGCACGCGGAGATCGTCGGTCTCGATCCGGATCGCTGGTACTTCTACCGATGGACCGTCGGCGGCGAGGTGAGCGCCGTGGGCCGAGCGAAAACGGCCCCCGCCGTTGGGGCGTCCGTCGATGAGCTCCGTTTCGCTTTTGCCTCCTGCCAACACTACGAAGTGGGGTACTTCACATCGCTCGAGCACCTGTCTCGGGAGGACGTCGACTTCGCGGTGCATCTCGGTGACTACATCTACGAGTACGCGGAGCATGACAGGGACACGGTTCGCCACCACGAGGGCCCCGAGATCGTCACGCTCGATCAGTACAGGAACCGCTACGCCCAATACAAGTCGGACCCAGCACTGCAGGCAGCTCACGCCGCGATGCCCTGGATCATGACCTTCGATGACCACGAAGTGGACAACAACTGGGCGAGTGTCTTCGCTCAAGACGATCAGAGTCCAGAACAACTCATGCTGCGACGCGCGTCCGCCTTTCAAGCGTACTACGAGATGATGCCCCTTCGAGTCTCGACGGTGCGCAACGGCCCGAATATGCAGGTCTATCGCCGGTTGAACTTCGGGGGCCTGATCCAGATGAACGTGCTCGACACGCGCCAGTACCGGAGCGACCAACCGTGCTCGGACGGGAGGGTTCCAACCTGTGCCAAGCACATCTCGCCGGAGCAGTCCATTCTGGGTTCGGCGCAGCGCGACTGGCTGTTCGAAGGCCTCGCCGTCTCAGACGCCGGTTGGAATGTGATGGCGCAACAGGTGATGGTCACTCGCCTACGGGGCGAAACCGACGAAGGCGACGATACCTGGGCCATGGACAAGTGGGACGGATATCCTGTGGAACGCGGAGCCTTCCTGGACCACCTCGAATCGACAGCGGTCAACAACCCGATCGTGTTGACCGGAGACATCCACTCGAATTGGGTCGCTGACCTCCACACCGACTTCGACGACCTATCGTCCCCTGTGGTGGGGACGGAGTTCGTCGGGACGTCGCTCTCTTCCGGCGGGGACGGAGCGGACATGACAAACGGCGGGCGGGCGACGTTGAGCCACAACCCACACATCAAGTTCTACAATGGACAGCGCGGCTACGTGACGGCGACCGTCACCCCGGACATATGGACCAGCGAATACAAGGTCATCGACAAGGTGTCCGAACCGGGCGGGTCGCTGTCGACGCGCGCGACGTTTGTGGTCGAGTCAGGGAGTCCGGGAGTGCAAGAAGACTGAGGCGCCTTACCCGACCAGATCCAACGTCGTAAGGGCCATGACCTGGGCACTCGCGACTAGATCATGGATGGCACATGACTCGTCAGGCTGATGCACCTCATCGAGGGTCCCAGCCCTGCCACCACATGGGGACGGGCACTGTGCTGGGGCGCTCAACCTATCGCGGGTCGTTGCCCGGCAAAGCCCGCGCCTCCTTGCCGGTTCCGACCCACCGTCGGACATTGGCCGAACGCATTAGGGAGGCGGCCCGGGATACGTCGGCCCGCCGATCACTTTCAGCAGGAGCACCACTTTGAGGAAGGCGATCGCAGTACTCGCTGCTTTGGCATTCGCGGGCGCAGCACCGGTTTCGGCTCAAGACGCGGATATGAGTTTCTTCATCACCAGTGCAGGCCCTGGTGACGGAGCCAACCTAGATGGCCTAGCGGGTGCGGATCAGCACTGCGAGGACCTCGCGTACGCAGCCGGCTTCGGAGACCTGAGGTGGCGCGCGTACCTCAGTGCACTCGAGAGCAACGGCACCATGGCGGTGAATGCCCGAGATCGGATCGGGTCAGGACCGTGGTACAACTTCAGCGGCGACATGATCGCTCGCGACGTCACGGATCTGCACTCCGACGACGCCAACCTCACGAAGGAGTCGATCCTCACGGAGAAGGGCTCCATCGTGAACGGGCGCGGTGACGATCCCAACATGCACGATCTCATGACCGGTTCGAATCTGGACGGCACGGCGTACGTCGGAGACGAGAGCTACACCGCCTGTGACAACTGGACGAGCAACGGCGCGGGTTCCACGCGAGTCGGTCATCACGACCGCCAAGGCGGCGGCGAGAACCCCACGTCCTGGAACTCCGCGCACAACTCACGCGGCTGCTCCCAGACGGACTTACAAGGATCTGGCGGAAACGGATTCTTCTTCTGCTTCGCAACTGACGGAAACGGTGCGCCACAACAGGCAGCACGTACGGAGAACGACTGATGAAAAAGCTCTTCACGGCCCTCGCGGCCATCGCGATTTCGGCAGGGGTGGTCTCTGCCCAGGCAGTGGAACGCGGCACGCCGGTCGGTGAATGGCGCAGCTGGGGCGCGGACACTTACACGACCCGCTACTCCCCGCTCGACCAGATCGACGCCAGCAACTTCGAGGACCTCGAGGTCGCTTGGCTGTGGCGCGGGGACAACTACAGCCCAGGCGGTCCGGATCCCCTACTCCGTTCCACGCCGATCTATGTGAACGGCAAGCTGTACTCCGTCGCCGGTTCCAGGCGGACGGTTGTGTCCATCGACCCTGCGACGGGTGAGACGCTGTGGACCTTCCGCGAGCCTTCTACGAAGCGGTGGGAAGACTCCATGCGGAAGAATTACGGCAAGGGCGTCGCGTACGACATCGTTGACGGCCAGGAACGGATCTATGTGATCACGCCTGGATTCTTCCTGTGGGCGCTCGATGCGGAGACAGGTCGCCCGATCGAGGATTTCGGCGTCGGCGGAGAAGTGGACCTCCTCACCTACCTGGGTGACTGGGAGCACGACCACGACGACGGACTCGATCATTCCATCGGGTACATCACGAACTCGACCCCGCCCATGATCATCAACGGTACGATCGTCGTCGGTAACTCTCACGAGCAGGGCTACTACGAGTACATGCAGGAGAACGTCCCTGGGAACATCATGGGCTTCGACACGAAGACCGGTGCCCACAAATGGACGTTCAACGTCATCCCGCAGGAGGGTGAGTTCGGCAACGACACGTGGCTCAACGACGCGTGGCAGTGGACGGGCAACGTCTCCGCATGGGCACCGATGTCGGCCGACCCGGAGCTCGGGCTCGTGTACGTCTCGACCGACCCGCCCACGATCGACTACTACGGTGGTTTCCATCCGGGTGCGAATCTCTTCTCCACGACGATGCTCGCGCTCGACGCCGAGACGGGTGAACGCCGCTGGCACTTCCAGACGGTCCATCACGACATCTGGAACTACGACAACCCCGCGCAGCCCGCGCTCATCGATGTCACGATCGATGGACAGCCGCGCAAGATCGTCGCGCAGACCACGAAGCAGAGCTTCGTTTATGTGCTCGACCGCGTGACGGGTGAGCCGATCTGGCCCATCGAGGAACGCGCGGTCCCGCAGACGGACGTACCCGGTGAATGGACGTCTCCGACCCAGCCGTTCCCGACGAAGCCTGCTGCGTACGAGATGCAGGGACTCACCGAGGACATGCTGATCGACTACACACCTGAACTCCGCGCCGAAGCACTCGAGATCACTTCGAAGTACCGACTCGGCCCGCTCTTTAATCCGCCTGCATTGGCCGATGCAAACGGTGTCGGGACGTCGATCCACTGCCCTGGCGCGAACGGTGGCACGAACATCCCTGGTGGCACCGTGGTCGACCCCGTTTCCGGAATTCTGTACACGGCTTCGCAGCGCGGCTGCAGCGCGCCGGTGCTCCGCCCGGGAACCGATGTGGACGACGACTCGAACGTCGACTGGGTAACCGTCGGCCCAGGTGGTATCAGGGGTCCGCAGGGGCTGCCTATCATGAAGCCGCCTTATGCGAGCATCACAGCCATCGACATGAATACCGGTGAGACCCTGTGGTCGATCCCGAACGGATTCACGCCGGATCGCATCAAGGACCACCCAGCGCTGCAGGGAGTCGACATCCCAAACACGGGAAGCACGGGGCACGCGACGGCGATCGTGACGAAGACTCTCCTCCTGTATGGCGAGGGTCGCGGGCAGGCGCCGGTTATGCATGGCGTGGACAAGCTGACAGGCATGCACCTCGGCTCCGTTGAACTCCCGGCCCCGACGCTCACCGCACCGATGTCGTTCATGCACGAAGGTGTGCAGTACATCATTGTGTCGGTTGGTGGCGGTGGACTCCCGGGCTCTTACGCGGCGCTCCGGCTGCCCGCGAACTGATGAAGGGAAGGAGCCGCACATGAAGCGGATCAGAACATTGGCGATCGGGGCCCTCCTCGCGGGGGTCCCGATCGTCTTATCGGCATGTGCCATTCGAGCGCAGGAGGGACTCGGTATGGAAGCGTGGGGCATCACCGCGGTTCCAGGTATCGAGCTCGGACATCACACTCTCACGGAGCGTCCCACCGGCTGCACGGTGATCCTCGCCCGCAGCGGAGCCGTGGGCGGCGTGGACGTGCGCGGGAGCGCGCCAGGATCACGTGAGATCGCACTTCTTGACCCTGTGAACATGGTCGACCAGGTACACGCAGTCGTGCTGTCGGGCGGGAGCGCATTCGGGCTGGACGCGGCATCTGGCGTCATGCAGTACCTAGAGGAGCGAGACATCGGGTGGCCGGTGGGGCGCGGGAAAGTCGTGCCATCGTTCACTTGATAGCCCCTGTTGTATTACAAGGAAATGTAGGTGGCCAAAACCCAAAAACACCTTTTTCAGGATGGAAGGCGAAGTTGGTTGGTGGCTATGCCGACGAAGCCGGCCGATGGCGAATGAACCACCGGTATGGTCCGCGTATCCCCGGGACAATCTCCGCTCCCTACCGATTCGGGCATGCGCTGGGGAACTGATCGCAGTACGTCCGCCCTTCGATGAGTGCGTGGACAACGGCCCGTCCCAGGGCGTCCGACGCGGCGTTGTAGATGGCCTGGAGATCCGCGAGGGTGAGGGTGACTTCGGGCGAGGGGTTCGTGGTAGCCATTCCGAATACCGCATCGCCGTCCCCCAGGTTGTGGATGGGACGGATGGACCGGGCCAGCCCGCTGTTGGAGACCTTGGCCATCCTCTGAGCCATGGTCTGGTCCAGAGGAGCATCGGTGGCGACCAGAGCGATGGTGGTATTGAAGGACTCCCCCGGGCCTCTGGGGGCGCTCCTGAACGCCTCACACTCCGCCGTCGTGGGCGGCACCAGCCCGAACTCATCGCCCAGTTCCAGGAAGATCCCGTACGGCTGACACGTCATGGGGTTCACCGCCGACCCCCCCGGGTTCAGACCTACGATGGCCGCCACGGTGTACCCGTTGGGGAGCACCACGCTGGCCGAACCCAGTCCGTACCGCGCCCCAGTGCCGGCACCGAAACGCCCCAAGGGAACGGGGCCGTCCACCGCCGCATCAGCAGCCATGTATCCGAACTCGGCGTTGGGACGCTTGGAGAAGTCTCCACCCCGACCCAGGTCGAACAGGATGGCCGACGAGACGATGGGAACGACGCCGCCGGCGATGGGGAAACCGAAGCCATGCTCTTCCAGCCACCGCATGACACCGGTGGAGGCGTCCAGGCCGTAGGCGCTGCCGCCGCTGAGCACGATGGCGTGGACCTGTGTCACCAGGCCCCCGGGGAGGAGGAGGTCCGTCTCTCGGGTGCCCGGCGCCCCACCCTGCACATCGATGCTGGCGGTGGCTCCCGCCTCCGTCCGGATGACCGTGGTCCCGGTCCGATAGCCGTCTCCGACCCTCTGGTAGTGCCCGACCTTGATGCCCGTCACGTCCGTGAGGGTGTTGGTGGGACCTGGCAGTTGCGCCCGGAGGGAGAGGGGGAGGAGGAGGAGGAGGAGGGTAACAGCCGCAATTACGGCAACGGAGCCGCCTCGATTCAGGAAACGCCTGGCCCCGTGACGGAAAGCCTTGATCATCATATGTGACTCCTTGATGCGTGGTGCGGCCGCGGATTGCCGATCTATCCGTATCCTACCCCGTGCAGGGTACGGTAGTGCGGGAGGACAGCGACTGTAAAACGCTCCCGTTTCGAGGGTGCTCGGGTCATTGAGGTAGCCACCCATCCCGCTTTCTATCCCAGGGGCTTTCAAGGAAGACCGAACGCTTGACGCAGTATCTTATACTGCCTACGGTGCTACTCACAAACGTGCGAGTTTGGGTTCTGTCGACCCCGTGTCGGCGCTCTCCCGTGTGAGGGCAGAAGATACTGCAGCCGTGGAAACCGCCCCTCGCGATTGGCGTTCTTCCCACTAGGAGCTTTAAAATGTTCCGGATAATTCGCTTAGTTCCCCTGGTGCTAGCCGCCGCACTCGCGGTGGCTTCACCCGCTGCGGCACAAAACTCGGGTGTCATCCAGGGCAACATCACCTCCCGATTCGCCGGCCAGCCTGTTGGCGGGGTCGAGGTCACCCTGGTTCAGTCAGGGCAGAGCATCAGCGCCCTGAGCGGCGAGAATGGTCTGTACCGACTCACCGGAGTCGCCCCCGGTGAGCACACCCTCAGCACCCTGCGCATCGGCTTCGCCCGGACGTCGCAGACGGTGGTGGTGGGCCCGGGCGCCCAGGTGAACCTGGACATCCAGTTGGAAGAGCAGGCCATGGAGTTAGATCCCGTGGTGGTCACGGGACAGGGCGCGGCCATCTCGCGTAGGCGGCTTTCGACGAACATCGACGTGATCACCTCGGAGACCATTGCGGCGTCGCCGGCCACGCGCCTGGAGCAGCTACTCCAGGCAACTCTGCCCTCGGTACAGATCCGACTTTCGTCGGGGCAGCCGGGCGCGACGTCCGTGACCCGCGGTCGTGGACCCGTCTCGGTGAGCAGTTCCACCACGCCGGTCATCTATGTGGACGGGATCCGGGTGGACAACCTCAACTCGATGGCGGAACTGTCTCTGAACGTGTCAGGGAACCGGCGGCAGGGGACTCAGACCTCGTCCATTGCCGACATCCCTCTGGAGAACATCGACCGCATCGAATACGTGCCTGGTGGCGCAGCGACGACGCTGTACGGGTCTGACGCCGCCAACGGCGTGATCCAGATCTTCACCAAGAAGGGGACGCCGGGCCCGACCCGTCTCACCGTCGAGAGCGGGATCGGCTACGAGAGCCCGGTGGAGAAGGCCTTCTTCTTCCCCCAGACCTCGGACCTGCTCTATCAGAACGGTCTAACCCAGCAGTACCGCGTCTCCGGGGACGGCGGTAATGAGACCATGACGTGGTCCTTCAGCGGAAGTCTCCAGGACCGCGAAGGATACCGGATCGCCAATAACGGTTCCCGGAACTACCAGGCCCGCACGGGCCTCACGGCCCGGGTGAAGGACAATCTCCAGTACACTGGGTCGTTCGGCTTCGGCTGGAACCACTACGACCGGACACGGGACGGAAACGCCGGTGGATACACGCCCCTGTGGCTCCTAGAGGGTGGCCGGATCTTCGCCCTCGGCTTCAACAACAAGCTCGACGAGGCAAGCGACACGGAACTCAACGAACTCCAGACGTTCCTCACCGAGGCTGAGCGGCTCCAGAACTACCGGGTCGAGGTTGCCCGCTTCCAGATGGCCCACAGCCTCCGGTGGCAGCCCACCGAGGATCTGTCGTTCAATACCACCCTCGGCCTCGACAGCCGCGTGAGCAACGAGCGCGGCATCGTGACCAACGAGTTCCTCATCCACACGAGGGTGCGTCCAGCGGGCACAGACGATCGCGGTAGCATCTCCAGCTATGACCGACGCTTCCTGGGCCTCACCCTTGAGGCCACCGGGCAGCACCGCTACGAGCGCGGGAACCTCTCCGTCCTGACCAGCACCGGTGGGCAGCTCTTCCGCAACGACGACGACCAGTCGTCACGGGTGGCCCTCAACGTCCGGGACGGGAGTGAGACGGTCCGTGGCGCCGGATCCACGCAGGCTGACGACTACCACAGCCAGCTGGTGAACTACGGCGTCTACGCCCAGCAGAACTGGGGCTTATACGACAAGTACTTCATCGACATCGGTCTCCGCGCCGACGGCAACTCCGCCTTCGGTAGCGATGTGGGTCTGCAGTACTACCCCAAGATCGGCTTCTCGTACGACCTGGGCTCTGAGTCCTTCTTTGCAGACAACGTGTCCCCCAGCCTCATTTCCAGCCTGAGGCTCCGCGGCAACTACGGTGTAGCCGGCAACTTCCCGCCGCCGTTCGCCAACGACCGGACCGTGTCCTTCGCCTCGTATCTCGGTCAGCAGACCGCTGGCTTCGGCCAGCCCGGGAACGTGGACCTGCGCCCTGAAAAGACGCACACGTTCGAGGTCGGCGGCGAGTTCCAAGCCCTCTCCGGCCGCATGACCCTGCAGGTCAACTGGTACGACGCGACCACCAAAGACGCCCTCTTCCTGGTCCCTGCCCCGCCATCGTCGGGTGAGGGTACACAGATGCGGAACGTGGGTGAGATCGCCAACCACGGGATCGAGATGAAGGTGGTGGGTGACGTGATTCGCCGGCCGGGCTGGAGCGCCCGGATCACGGCGGCCTACAACACCTTGAACAACGAAGTGGTGAACTCGGGTGGCTCGCCGGTCTTCGGGATCAGCGGATTCAGCTCCTCCACCGTCCAGGCGGTGATTCAGGAAGGTTGGCCCGTAGGGACGCTAAGGGGCACGGTGTCGACGCTCAACGCCGACGGCAGCATCGCCGACACGCAGCGTCTCCAGTATCTCGGCAAGCCGCTCCCCGACCGCTTCGGCTCCATGGGGCTCGAGTTCACGTTCGGGAACAACCTGCGCCTTGAGGCCCACGCCGACTGGCAGACCGGAGCCCAGCTCCACTCCTTCAATCGCCAGTTCCGGTACCTCTACGGCATCCGCGACCCGGAGCTGCCAGCGGCACTTCTGGCGGCGAACCCTGGACCCATCCGTAGGAACTGGCTCAACCTCACCAACTACTTCGTGGAAGACACCGACTACCTGCGGGTCCGGACCATCTCGGCAAACTACACGCTGACCCAGTCTGCTCTGGGCCGGTGGGCCGACAACATCGACATCGGTGTGGCGCTCCAGAACCCCTTCGGTTGGTGGACGTCTTCATTCGATCCGGAGTCTGACCACTCCGGGGCCGCAAGTCAGGGCGCCGCAAGCGTGGGTGGCTTCAACTACGCTAGCGATCCGACCCCGAAATCGATCCTCACCACCATCCGCGTGCGGTTCTAAGGAGGGAAGAGCAATGCTTTTTATTGATTTCAAGAACCGGATCGCAATCATGCGTAACAAGACTCTCGCCGTCACGATGTTCGCGACCGTTGCAACCTTGGCCGGGTGTGATGTGGTCGACCCCACAAACGTCACCAACCCAACGGTGACCGAGGAGACCTTCCTGGGTACGCCCAATGCCGCTGCTTCGTGGGCACGGGGCGTGGAGCGGCAGCTGGCTGTCACCGTCGACGAGGTGATCACCGGCGTCGAGGTAGTGTCCGACAACATGTTCAACAACCGGACGCTCTTCAGTAAGGTCTTCGACATTCCGCAGATTGAGGCGTCCGACTTCGACGTCCGGAACATCCAGGCGGAGGTGCACCGTCTCCGGGCCATGGCCAACCAGGGACTGACCGTGGTTGTACCTGGTGACGACAAGGCGACAGCGGAGGTATCGGCGCAGCTCTACTTCGCCCGAGGATACGCCTACCTCCTGGGTGGAGAACTCTTCGTGGGACTGCCGGCGGAGGCTGGTGGCCCCGTGGTGGCGCCGGCCCAACATCTGGCGCTGGCCGTAGCCGACTTCGAGCAGGCGCGTTCGTTGAGCGGTGACGCCACGCTAAGTGCCGCCGCGCTACTGGGCGTAGCCCGGGCGCAGTACGCAGCCGGGAACCGCGCCGCGGCCATGGCTGCCGCCACCCAGGTCAAGGCGTCTAACGCCTCGCTCATCCGGTGGGCGCAGTACGACAACGTCGACGGACCCAACAACGCCATGCAGTTCGCCATCTTCGAATCGGGGCAGGACGAGTTCCAGCCGCTACCCCGTCTCGACTTCCTCTTCCCCAAGTACTACAGCGAGACGGCTGGGGACCAGAGCCCCATCGCCGTTCTCAAGGGTGAGGAAGCCTACCTGATCCTGGCAGAGGGATACGTGGCCCAGGGGGATGTGACGGCGGCCCGGACGGAGCTCGTCTCGCTCCTGGACCTAGTGGACTCCCGTCCCACGGCTCAGATCGACGATCGGGGCCAGCAGCGTGGGCGCCGGGGCGGCACCTGGATTTACCCCAACACCAGCAACATCATGGTGAAGGCCAGCCCCACGGCAGAAGCACGTGCTGGACTGGTCCTGACCCGGGAGACAGGTCTGGTCACGGTGCCTATCGTTTCCGGTACGTCAGTGACCGACGCCATGCTCCAGGGGGCCACGACGGTGGATGAGATGCTCTACCTCGTCTATCTCATGAGGCAGGAGATCTTCGTGGCCGAGGGACGTCGGATGACCGATCTGGGAATCCGGCTCCCCGTGGCTCTCGACGAGGCGCTCGTCAATCCCAACGTGGACGTGAGTGACGCTGCGTTGACGGTGCAGATGCCCAACTTCATTCCACAGCAGTATCAGCTCGACGGCTTCACCTACGTCGATGGTGACCTGCTTGCTGTGATCATGCACGACATGAATGCCGTCCTGGTGACGAACAAGAGTTCGTCGGAGGTGGTTCCCTTCCACTAGGAAAGAAGTGGAGGGCCCCCGGAACAACCGGGCGAAATACAAAAAGGGCTCCTGCGCCATGCGCAGGGGCCCTTCTTGCCGGCTGTGTCGTATCCGCTCGTGTCAGTCCCCCTCGTAGGGCGGAAGCTCCATCTGCCAGAGTCTCTCGCCACCGACGTTGTGGATGGCGGCGGTAAGCGCTCGGGTCCGGGGATCGATATCCAGGACGCCAAAGAACTGATACCCGTCGCTAGGGGGACGGTTGGGCTCGATGCCCCCTTGGATGCTGGAGAAGCGCACCTCCGGCCCAAACGTCGCGTCCAGGGCGTTGGGCCCGAAGGTCCCGGCGTGCATGGGCCCGGCCACCAATTCCCAGAAGGGATCGAAGTCGGTGAAGCGGGCCCGCTCCGGAGCGTAGTGGTGCGCCGCCGCGTAATGGACGTCTGCGGTGACCCAGACCGTGTTCCGGATGCCTTCCCGCTTCATGAAGCTCAAGAGATCCGCCAACTCCATCTCTCGCCCCAGGGGGGCGCCGTCGTCGGCGTTGGCCCAGGACTCGAAGGTACCCTGTCCGTCCCGGGGGGAGTCCCGGACGACCAGCCCGATGGGCATGTCACAGGCGATGACCTTCCAGAGGGCGCGACTTTCGCGCAGAGCCCCCTTGAGCCACGCGAGCTGCGCATCTCCGAGGAACTCGGTGTCCGGGCCCCGTCCTGACTGTGCATTCGGGGTGTTGATCCCCCGGTAGCTGCGCAGGTCCACGACGAAGATCTCCAGGAGCGGCCCATACGAGAAGCTCCGGTAGATCCTTTCGCTCTCCACGGGACTCCGGCGGAGCGGGACGAAGTCGAACAGCGCCCGGGTGGCCCGGGCCGCCAGGAGGGAGGCGCTCTTTTCCGTGTAGCGGTCGTCGTTGTCCAACTGGAGTCCGGGGAACCAGTTGTTCATGACCTCGTGGTCATCCCACTGGGCGATCATGGGCACCGAGGCGTTGAAGCGCCGGGCGTTCTCGTCCAGGAGGTTGTAGGCGTAGTTCCCCCGGAACTCGGCCAGGGTCTCGGCCACCTTGGCCTTGGCGTCGGTCATGAGGTTTCGCCATACCGTCCCGTCGTCCAGTATCACCTCCGGCTCCAGAGGCTGGTCCGCATAGATGATGTCACCGGAGTGGATAAAGACGTCGGGTTCAACGTTCCGCATGGTCTCGAAGGTACGGATGCCACCTCGGGCGACGTCGATGCCCCAGCCCTGGCCCACCTCATCGCCCGTGAACACCACGCGCAGGGGACGGGAGGGGGAGGCCCCCGGAGAGGGGGCGGTGCGGAAGCGCCCCCTCTCCGGCCCGCTCCACGCTCCCGGGTGCCTGAGGCTTTCGAAGCGGACCCGATAGAAGATCTCCTCGTCGGAGGGAAGCTCCTGCAGGTCCAGTGCGGCGGTGAAGTCCCCGACCTCCAGGGCCGCGGGCCCCCGAACGGTGCGGGCATCCTCGAAGCGTTCGTTGGTGGCCCAATCCACCCACATCCGGGCCGGACGATCACTGCGACTCCACACCACAGCCCGGGCGTCGGTGACATCGCCGGTTTGTACGCCGCTGGGGACCGCCGGCCTGAGTTCCTGGGAGGTGATGATGGCCGGAGCAGCCATCAAATTAGCCCCAAGCAGGGGCTTGGAGGTGAGCACTCCCGCAGCGGCGATAGAACTGCCGAGGAAGTCCCGACGGGTGAGGATACGTGAACTCATTTCCAGGTATCTCCGTGCCCTTTGGCGGCTCCGCCGAAGGCGCCCCAGGAGATCTGGACCCGACGGTCGCCGTCGAAATTTGAATGCCGTATACTAAGCACGATCCAACCACCCTGCCATCGTGAGCGAACCATGAACGGGCGAACCATCCTCATCGACAATACCTGGCGCGAAGCCAACGACGGGCAGACCATTCCTGTTGTGAATCCCAGCACCGGGGAGACCTTCGGCACCTTGTCCCGCGGTGGCGCGGCGGAGATCGACGAGGCTGTCCGAGCCGCCCGGACCGCCTTCGACGATACCTGGTCCAAGGTGTCTCCGGTGGACCGGGGACGCATGCTCACCCGGCTGGGCCAGCTCATTCTCGATCATCATGAGGGGTTGTCCCTCCGGGAGTGCCGTGACGTCGGCAAGCCGCTGACCCAGGCGCGGAAGGACATCACCGCCTGCGCCCGGTACTGTGAGTTCTACGGAGGTGCGGCCGACAAGCTCCACGGGGAGACCCTTCCCTACGAGCCCGGATACCTCGTGCTGGCCCTGCGCGAACCCTTTGGCGTGACGGCCCATATCATCCCGTGGAATTACCCCGCTCAGATGTTCGGTCGCTCGGTCATCGCCTCGCTGGCCGCAGGAAACACCGTCGTCATCAAGCCTGGTGAAGATGCCTGCCAGAGCATCCTGGGAATCGCCGAGTTGGCGTTGGAGGCCGGCCTCCCGCCGGGGGTGCTCAACCTAGTCACCGGGTACGGCAAGGAATCAGGAGCGGCACTGGCCGGACACCCGGGCATCGACCATATCTCGTTCACTGGGTCGCCCTACACGGGAACCCTGGTCCAGCAGGCCGCCGCGGTTCACAATCGGCCTGCCACCATGGAATTGGGTGGGAAGTCCCCGCAGATCGTGTTCGCCGACGCGGACCTGGATCTGGCCCTTCCGTCCCTCTACGGTGCCCTGATCCAGAACGCGGGCCAGACCTGCTCCGCCGGGAGCCGGATCCTGATCGAAGAGAGCCGCTTCGACGAAGTGGTGGATGCCCTTTCCAAGCGATTCGCCTCCACCACCGTAGGGCCCGCCGAGTCGGACCCGGACTGTGGCCCGGTCATTTCGGCGAAGCAGGCCGAGCGTGTCCAAGGCTTCCTCAACCGGGCCGAGGAAGCGTCACTCACCGTGACTGCCCAGGCGGGCCCCGGCGCCGCCGGGGCCGGGGGCTTCTACGTGACGCCCCGCCTCTACGCACCCGTGAACGCCGACCACGAGCTTTCCAGCCAGGAGATCTTCGGGCCCGTCCTCATCGCCACCCCGTTCAAGGACGAGGCCGAGGCGGTACGCCTGGCCAACGCCACCGAGTACGGGCTGGTCTCGGGCGTCTGGACCACTAACGGCGGACGTCAGCTTCGCGTGGCGCGGGCGCTGGACTGCGGCCAGGTCTTCGTGAACACCTATGGGGCCGGGGGCGGTGTGGAGCTCCCCTTCGGAGGGGTCAAGCGCTCGGGGTACGGCCGAGAGAAGGGCATGGATGGCCTGCTCAGCTTCACCCGGGTCAAGACGGTGGCCCTGTTCCACGGGTAGATCTGCATCAATGCCCACGGTGTGCCCGCCTCGGGTCCACCTGAACGGACGAGGACGATGATGACTCAAGAACACAGCAGACAGAGCGTGCCGGCTCTCTTCGGACTACACGACCGGGTCGTAGCGGTCATCGGCGCTGGGAGCGGCATCGGCGAAGCCGTGGCCCACGCGTGTGCCGGGCTCGGAGCCACCGTGGCGTGTCTGGACATTGACGTGGACGCCGCCCAACGCGTTTCCGAGGATCTGAAGGGCGCCGGAGCGTCCGGCGCCGAGGCTGCCCGGATGGACATCCTCGACGGGGAAGGGGTGAGGACGTACCTCTCCGACCTCGCCGCCCGCCACGGGCGCCTGGACGGGGTGGTGTGCACGCCGGCTATCAATGTGCGCAAGCCCATCCTGTCTTACACCGCCGAGGAGTTCCAGAAGGTGGTGAACATGAACCTGGGCGGCAGCTTCAACGTCCTCCAGAGTGCAGGACGCATCATGAAGGACGCGGGGCGCGGAAGTATCGTGCTGTTCTCGTCCATCCGGGCCAAGGTGGTGGAGCCAGGCCAGAGCGTGTATGCGGCAACCAAGTCGGGAATCATCCAGTTGGCTCGCACGGCGGCGGCGGAACTGAGCCCTCACGGCGTCCGGGTAAACGCACTGACTCCCGGCGTGGTGGAGACGCCCCTCACCAAGCCCATCAAGTCGCAGCCCGACTGGTACAAGGCCTACGCCGACCACAATGCCCTGGGACGATGGGCTCAGCCCATGGAGATGGCGGGCCCCACGGCGTTCCTGCTCACCGACGCGGCCAGCTACATCACGGGTTCGGCTATGTACGTGGACGGCGGGTGGACCGCCATCGACGGACGTTTCCAGCCTCCGGGCATGAGCTGAAATGAGCTCAAAGTTTCAGATCGGGGTCGTTGCAGGGGACGGCATCGGCCCCGAGGTGGTTGACGCATCCATTCCTCTGCTGGAGGCCGTAGCCGCTGCGGAAGGCGCCACGTTGGAGTGGCGGGTGTTCCCCTGGGGATGTGACTACTACCAGGCCTCGGGGTGCATGATGCCCGAAGACGCCCTGGAGCAACTAGGGCAGATGGACGCCATCTTCCTCGGAGCCATCGGGCGGCCCGACGTACCCGACCACATCTCGGTCCGGGATCTGATCTTGCCCATCCGGAGGCACTTCCAGCAGTACGTGAACCTCCGTCCCATGAGCCTCCTTCCCGGAGTGCCCGGCCCACTGGTCGGTCGCACCGAAGCGGACTTCGACATGGTGTGCGTCCGGGAGAACAGCGAGGGCGAGTATGTGGGCGCCGGAGGCCGGTTCGACGTGGGCCAGCCGGAGGAGCGCGCCGAGCAGACCGGGGTGTTCACCCGGGCCGGCATCGAGCGGGTGGCCCGCTACGCGTTCCACCTGGCCCAGCAGCGACCCAGGCGTCTCCTGGCCAGCGCCACCAAGTCCAATGCCCTGCAGCACGCCATGGTGCTCTGGGACGAAGTGGTGGCCGAGGTGGCCGGGGACTTCCCTGACGTCACCTGGCGGCCGTACCACGTGGACGCTCTGGCGGCCCGCATGGTCACCCACCCGAACACTCTGGATGTCATTGTGGCGTCCAATCTGTTCGGGGATATCCTGACGGACCTGGGGGCGGCCCTCACGGGAAGCCTGGGGCTGGCTCCAGGCGCCAACCTGAACCCCGAGCGCCGGCATCCGTCCATGTTCGAACCGATTCACGGGTCGGCGCCGGACATCGCCGGACAGGGCATCGCCAACCCGGTGGGAACCATCTGGGCCGGCGCGCTCATGCTCCAGCACCTGGGTCTGGGGCCTGCCCACGACCGGCTTGTTGCAGCCATCCGGGCCACGCTGGCATCGGGTGCGGTGCGGACCCCGGATCTGGGCGGAACGGCGGACACCGAGGAGATGGCCCAAGCCGTCGGCAGCCGACTGGACTGAACTGGATCACGTCCCGTCCGGTAGGGGGGAACCGACGGGGGCACCACGTATGGGGCGGGGCGTCAGCCCACGTTTTCCACGCCCACCAGGTCCACGATGGCCATAGCCAGCACCCGGGTAGCGTTCACTAAGTCCTCGATGGAGCACCACTCGTCTGGCTGGTGCGCCAACTCCAGGATGCCGGGGCCGTAGGCCACGCAGTTCTCCACACCCGCGATGCGGGCCACGTGCTTGTGGTCGTAGGTGCCCGGGCTGGCCACCAGCGTGGCCTCCCGGCCCAGTACACGGGAGATGGCAGTGCCCAGCGCTTTGACCACCGAAGCGTCGTCGGGCGTGCGCGTGGGATGCACCACCATGAGGTCCTTCAGGTTCCACTTGAACTCGGGGATCTCGTCCTTGATGCCATCCAGGAGCGAGACGATTTCGCCCCGGACGTCCTCGAACCCTTCCTCAATAAGGAACCGCCGATCGAAGACGGCGGTGCAGCGGTCCGCCACGCAGGGAGACTGGATGTCCCCCAGTGGCTGCCCGCCGTGCAACGCATTGATGTTCAGGGTGGCCTGGCGGGCCCCAGGGGGAACCACCGGCGCTGCCGTGGTCCGTTGGGCGAAGGTGGGAAGGAGCTCCCTGCGCATGGTATCGATGACCGCACCCATGTGCTCGATGGCGCTGGTCCCGAGGAAGGGCATACTCCCATGTCCGATGTGGCCCATAGCTTCGATCTCGAACCAATACACACCGCGATGGCCGATGCAGATTCGGTCCACGTTCAGAGGCTCGGGGATGATCACCGCGTCGGTGCGGCCCTTGGCCAGTCGGCCCTTCTTGGCCAGGTGGGCCATACCGGCCCAACCGCCGCTTTCCTCGTCCACCGTACCGGAGACCTCCACCGTGCCCAGGAGGCGAACCCCTGCTCGGCGGATGGCTTCCACGGCGTAGACCGCTGCCGCGATGCCGGCCTTCATGTCGGCCACGCCCCTTCCGTAGATACGCCCGTCCTTCACCTCACCCCCGAAGGGGTCCACGGTCCAGCCATCCCCGACGGGGACCACGTCGAAGTGCCCGTTAAGATGGACCAGCGGGTTCGGACGGCTCCCGTGGAGCGTGCCCACCACGTTGACCCGGGGGTGCTCCTTGGTGTGTTCCGGGCGTTCCTCAGCGGTGTGGTATTCCACCTCGTAACCGAACTGATCCAGTCGCGCGCCAATGGCCCGGGCACAGTCCTCGTAGACGTCGCCGGGCGGATTGACCGTGGGGATTCGGACGAGCTCGGAGGTGAAGTCCACCACCTCGTCCGTAATGGAGTCGACGGCCTTGAGGATCCGGTCGACAACAGGGGCGGGCACGGAGTCCGGTGTATTCATCAAGTGTTCTCGGCGGTTCCGGATCTACGAAGGAATAGAGGGAGGATCGAATTAGCCCAATACAGAGGGGGAGTGCTTTGGTTCATCCGTCTCCGCCTCGAAGACGCGGAGCCCCCCGTCCATGCTACCGGCCGCATACCCGCGGAGAGCCATTGCCTCCTATGTACAGGTTTTGTTAAGATATTGATATAATATACCTATAAAATAGGTGTACAATGACGAATCAATCTAGACTCCGCAGAGCCAAGGCTCTGTTCCTAACCGCCGCATTCATCTCCCTCATCCTTTCCGTGACCTTGTGGTTCACCGGAGAAACGGAGCAGGGACTCTTCGTGGGTATCTGGGTCCCGTCCATCTGTTCGGCAGGAGCCCTAATGCTGGCTGGGGTCAAAGATGCCTGAGATTACACTCTTCGCGATCGGGTGCGGCGTGACCTTTCTCTTCCTCGCGGGCGCCTACCTTGTTGTCATGAACGACTTAGGGACGAAGGAGCCCTGACTGGCCCGGCAGCCGGGGTTCGGTCACGCTACGCCCGGACGCTGAGTAGTGGACCGCCTCCTTCTGTTCGGTCAGATCCTCCAGGAACTCCCGAGTCACGTTGAAGCTTCGACTGCCGATGACCACTTCGGCGTGTCCTCGGGCCCCGATCTCATCCAGCGAACTCTGGAAGAGATGAGTGACATGCTCCGGGTCGAACGGAGCGCGTTGAGGCATTCACCCAAGGCTCCGACAAAGGCAATGTGTTCGTTCTTCATCGGGATCGATCCCCCAGGATCTGCTCCGCAGCCAGCTTCCCGGGCCCACCCGTAATACACCCACCCGGATGCGTCCCCGAGCCACACTGGTAGTACCCCGCAATCGGCGTCCGGTACTGATTCCAACCCGGTGCCGGCCGATTTAAGAACAGCTGCGATTCAAAGAGTTCGCCCGCGAAGATGTTGCCTTCGCTCAGGCCGACAATCTTCTCGATGTCGAGTGGAGTGACGATTTCGCGGTGCAAGACCAAATCGCTGAATCCCGGAAAGAACTCCTCGATCGTCTGCTGCACGGTGTCACCCAAGTTTTCTCTCTCGCTGTCCCAATCGCTCTCCGCCAGGTGATAGGGCGCGTACATGACAAAACACGACATGATGTGTTTTCCCGGAGGGCTCATGTCGGGGTCTAGTGTGGACTGAACGCAGCAATCCAGGAACGGCCGCCGGCTGAACCGTCCGGCCTTACAGTCCGCAAACGCTTCTTCCAGGTAATCGATGGACGGGCCCAGGTTCGTGAAGCCCATGAACATGTCCTCCCGGCCCTCGAGCCCCGGAAATTCGGGGACTCCTGAGAGGGCAAAGTTCACCTTGGCCGCGGTGCCCTGGAACTTGTAGTCCGATACGTACTGCACGAGGTCTTCAGGAAGGTCCGCTGGATCGACCAATCGAGTGAACGTCTGCCGGGGATCGAGAGCACTCACCACGAGATCCGCTTCGATCGTAGATCCGTCCGCTAAAGAAACGCCAACGGCGCGCCCGTCCTCGTACAACACACGCTCCACGCCTGCATTGGTCCGAATGCTCCCACCAAAGGCCTCTACGGCCCGCGCCAAGACCTGCGTGAAGCCACCGTTGCCGCCCTTGTGGAAGCCCCAGTGGCCAGGCTCACCGTCGTAGTCGCCCATCTTGTGGAAGAGCCAGACCAGTCCGGACTCTTTGTCCCGCGGCCCACACTTGCTGCCGATGATCCCACTCGACGCATAGAGGGACTTCACAAGGTCGTTCTCGAAGTACTCGTCCAAGATTTCCGCAGCGCTGCAGTCGTAGAATTTCTGCATCAAGCCCCGCACCTCGGGGTCGAGTCCGTCCATGTAGTCGCGAAGCTCGGCGACCTGGGCGATGTCCGCGGGATCCGAACTGCGGCTGTTGGGCGGGATACGATCCATCCATGGCTTTAGGGCCCTGGCCAGACGAGCGATCAGATGATCGAGGTCGCGAGACGCCTCTGCGTCCTCGATCGAGATCCGCGCGATCTCGTGGTAGTTCGCATCCGAGTCAGCGCCCAGGAAGAGATACTCTCCGTCCAGGCCCGGTTGGAACGTGTTGATAAGCGGCAGCACCATCATGCCGTGCTTCACGAGTTCCAAGTCCTGGACGATCTCCGGGCGTATCAGGCTGATGGCATACGAGAACGTGGTGAACTTGAAGCCCGGAATCAGCTCTTCGGTAATCGCGGCTCCCCCTACGAGGTGCCGACGCTCGAGAACCAGCGTATTCAGGCCAGCTCGAGCGAGATATCCCGCATTGACCAGTCCGTTGTGGCCACCACCGATGACGATCGCGTCATAACGCTCTGCGTTCGCCATCAGACGCCTCCCTCACTCATCAGCGCAGTCTTCCTAGACGGATTAAAGAACGGCATGCGTTCGACTCGAGCGAGAACGTTCTTCGGCTGGCGGATCACCGAGACCTCGAGATCGACCTCGGACCCTGCGGTGCACAGATCAAGGGGAAGCTTGGCGAGCGCGATCGGCTTTCTCAGCAGCGACGACGACAAAAAGCTGCTGGCATATCCGGCGTAGTCCCACTCCTTCCCTCCGCGCCGGTAGATGCTCATGGTCGATTCGGAGTAGATCTCGTGCCGTGGAGGGACGATTCCGGCCGCGGTGTAGACGCGTTCGTAGTCGTGCCAATCGACCCCCAAGCCGACGGTTTTCCACCGGCTGGTGCCGCCAGCGATCTCGGCTTCGATAGCCGAACGACCAATGAAGTCGCGGTCGTCCTGGGCCAGCTTGCTGAACATCCACCCCCACCCCAACTCGTGAGGCGTCTCACGTTCGGCATCGACCCACGCAAACCTGGAGGTGTGGAAGTCAGCACCCATGAGGAGCAGTCCCGCCTCCACTCGAACCATCTTGAGCGCCGTCGTCCCGATGGGCGTGATGTTGTGTCCCTTCCCTGCCACCATCAGCGCGTCCCAGACCGTCAACGCGTCCGCAGAGGGAATCCACAATTCGTACCCCAGGTCACCGGTGTAGCCGGTGCGAGACACCGTTACCGGGCACCCCGCGATCGTCGTCTGGGCGACTCCGAAGTACTTGAGTGGATCAGCTGCGTCGGTGAGTTGGCTGATGACGTGATGCGCTTCGGGCCCCTGAACCGCGAGAATCCCGAAGTCATTCGAAACGTCTTCAACGCTGACGTCGGCGAGCCCCATTTCGCGGCCGATGTTTCGGAAGTGTCGGAGCGAGGGGTCAGCTGCGGTAAGCCAGTACTCCCCCGCGGCCACCTGCATAACCACGCCGTCTTGCAGGACGTATCCACGGGTGTCACACCAACACGTGTACTGTGCTCTCCCGACCCCACAGCCGCCGATGTCGCGCGCCATCGCCCGTCCGAGCAGCGCACCAGCATCTGCGCCGGTGAACCGGTACTTGAACAGCGGCGACGTATCTAACACGGACACGGCGTTGCGCACGGAGTAGTACTCAGCATTCAAGGAATACTGGTATTGTGGGGCGACCAAGTATCCGGACCAGTGCTTCCAGACGCCTGTGTGGTTCAGCGGTTCCAGGCGGGGCTGAAACGGGGTCATGCGAGGCATGTAAGATCTCGTGTGGTGTGCAGTGCGGTACGGCGCAACTCTGTGCACTATTGTTGCCTTGGAACGTCGGACATAATAGGTGCGCCGGAACGCGGCGCGAGGATTTCGGGTTAACTCAGTAGCAGAGCTCAACTCCAGAACGATGATCACGAGACGATGAGAAGACTACTTCTCCTATTGTTCGCCATAACCGCTACTGCGGCAATCGGTGAACACACCCCACGTGACGTGGCGAATCCCGTCGCGCACGATGGGATTATTGCGGCTATCTCGGACAGCGTCGCACCGCTCCCTCGCCCCCTTCCGTTCTTCTACGACCTGTATTCGTTCCGGGGCGACGAAGGCAATACGACCGTGGTCGCCGCCTTCGCGGTCCCAGTGAGGCGGCTCGGCCGCGAGTGGCACGAACGACAGGCTCGGTACCGGTTCGATGTGGCGCTCGTCCTCGCGGACACAGCACGCCACACCGTGACACGTACCGACGACTCCGTATACGTCAGCGTGCCCCAGCAGCTGTCCGGGGACCACCTGCTCTACACCCACGTAGAGGTCCAGACGCTGCCCTCCAATGGAACGGTCCAACGCGTGACGATGTCTGACGCGGCACGTCCCGGGACCGGGCAGCTCTACTCGACCGAATACGTCATCCCCGATTATTCCGGAACTCACCTCATGATTTCCGACGTGGCCATGGGGCAGCCCAACCCGCGAGCGGGATGGACGCGGGACGACGTGACGCTCGCGTTGTTGCCGACCAGTCAGTTCCCGGGGAGCTCATTTGAGTTGTTCTACGAGATCTACAACCTTCCCGCAGGATCGATTTACACGACTCGAGTCGCGATCGCGCCGGTGGATGAGGGTGGCTCCTTGGTCGTCGGTGCGGACGGCGTGGTAGACGCCAGTTTCTCCGCAACTTCTGAGGCTGAGGACGGCGCCGCACAAGCGGAATTCAGAACCGTAGACGCCCGCATCCAGAAGGGCACTTATCGCATCACGATCGAGATCACGAACGAGGGAAGCGGCGAGTCTGCCACCCAGTTCAAGAACTTCGAGGTTCGGGGTCCCGGTCGGGGCGCGACCATGGTACCTGCGCTGCCGTCGGAACGGTCGCGAGGCAACGGGCGACCGACTCCGAACTGACAACCTTCAGCGTGCGCGGAACTCGAAGTCGCCGTTGGCTACGCGCCCGTCTCGGTGTCCCAGAGCCCGCGCAGATACTCGAAGGTGTAGATACCGGTCGAGTGACCGTCACTCCACACGAGTTGAATCGCATAACGACCCACGTAATGGATCGCGGTCGGATACACACTGTCGTCGATCTGCTCCGGAAGCAGCGTGCGAATTCCGGTCATTTCGTTGACACATCCCGCGCAGGGGCACAAGCGCCGGAGGGCTGGCGGCACAAAATGAGAAACAACTCCGTCTTTCCACGAAATGCGGAGTTGGGATCCGTCATCACTCGGACCGATCTCGAGCGGATCGAAGTGGGGCTGGAGCATGCTAGCCTTTTCTCTCACAAAGACGTTGGGCCAGTTCACGGAACGCCTTTCCGCGGTGACTCCGTTCGTTCTTGTCCCTCGCAGTCAGCTCCGCAAAGCTACACCCGAGGTCGGCATCGAAGAAATACGGATCGTAGCCGAAGCCACCATGACCTTGGGGTTCGCCCAGTATGAGTCCCTCAGCCTCGCCGCGAATCGTGATCGGGTCTTGGTCCAACCCGACCAAGACAGCGGCGCACACATACCGACCTGTGCGTTTCGCCGGCTCTAAGTCACCCAGGCGTTCCACGAGATGATCGTTGTTCGCCCCATCTAGCGCCTTGCCCTTCAGGCCACGATCAGGCGCGAAGCGCTTCGAGCGTACACCCGGGGCTCCGCCCAACGCGTCTACTTCCAGACCACTGTCATCCGCAACAGTCGGGATGCCCGCCTTCGCGTAGAAGTACTCAGCCTTGGCTCGAGCATTCTCCTCGAAGGTGTCGTAGATCTCGATGCCTTCTTCGTCGTCACTCTCAGGAATGCCGGCCGAATCCAGATCGATGACTTTGAGCCCCTTCACATCGCCTAAGATGCGGCGTATCTCGACCATCTTGTCTTGGCTTCGGGTGGAGACGAGCAACTCCACCTCAGTCTCCCTTCAGCGCCCTGCTCTGAGCCGCGAAAAGGCGCTCCAGCCCTGACGTGGCCAGGTCGATCAGGGCGTCGAGTTCTGCCCGTGAGAACGGGTCACCCTCGGCTGTTCCCTGAACCTCGACGAGACCGCCGCCCTCGGTGCCGACCACGTTCATGTCTACCTGAGCACTCGAGTCTTCGGGATAGTCGAGATCAAGACAAGGGACCCCGTCCACGATGCCGACGCTGACCGCCGCCACACGCTCTCGGAGTGGGCTCCGCACCGCGATTCCTTCGTTGAGCATCCATTCACCGGCCAGAGCCAACGCCACGCAAGCTCCGGTGATGGACGCAGTTCGCGTTCCACCATCTGCCTGGAGGACGTCGCAGTCGACGGTGACAGTGTTCTGCCCCATGCCCTTCATGTCCGTCACGGACCGTAAGGACCGGCCAATGAGCCGTTGAATCTCCTGCGTACGCCCCTTGGGCCCGTTGCGCTCACGCCTAGACCGCGTGTGGGTCGCTCGGGGAAGCATCGCGTACTCCGCCGTCACCCAACCGTCCCCGCTCCGCTCACGCCACGACGGAACGCCCTCGACCACCGAAGCCGTGCACAGAACGCGGGTGTGGCCGGTCGCGATGATGCACGAGCCCTCTGCATACGGGGCGACTCCGGTCTCGATGGAGATGGATCGCGGATCGTCCGGACGCCGCCCTTCACTACGAGTAGTCACCATTGGGTGCCTTGAATTCGACGTACGAGTTCCGTTGTCGAGTAGCCCTCGACGAACGGGATCAGTTCCACACGGCCACCAGCCGCTTCGACCTCATCGCGGCCGACGACCGAATGGGGAGCGTAGTCGCCCCCCTTTACCAACACATCTGGCAGAAGTCCTGAGAGAAGCTCGCGGGGAGTGTCCTCGGCAAAGAGACACACTGCATCTACAGACGACAGCGCCGCGAGCACGAGGGCACGATCCCCTTCCGGAACGAGCGGGCGCCCCACTCCTTTCCCAAGTCGGCGAACCGAGTCGTCGGTATTAACCGCGACAACAAGCGCGTCACCCAACGCCCGAGCCGCTGCCAAGTAGTGTACGTGTCCCGGGTGCATGAGATCGAAGCAGCCGTTCGTGAAAACGAGCGTGTTCGCCCGAGGCCGCCCATAGCGCTCCAACAACTCGGAACGAGATAGGACTTTGTCGGCTGGCCCCGCGTTGCTCACGAGACCGATCCAGAAAGTACGGTAGTGAGCCCGCGCTCAATCATCTGATGGGCCACAGCCTCGGCCAGGCCCTTCGGGTCATCCAACGCACCGGTCAGATCGGACCGAGCCATCGCCGAGCCGTCCTCACTCGCCGCAGCCGCCCACAGGCGGATCCAGCGACCCGTCGGCTGAGCGAGAGCGCCCAGCGCGGACCCCGCAGGCACAGACAACGCATCCACAAGCGCGAGTTCGGTTTCAAGCGCGATTCGACTGGTCTCGTGATCGACCGCGTCCAGACCTGGGAGCTTCGCGAGGTCGTGCCCACCGATCAACGCCAACGCCCCTTGCCCTGGAGCGGGAAGCCACGCCTTGGGATCGAGCACCTCCGCACCAAGCGCACCCAACCCTGCCTGGCGAGCTTCCGCGACGCCCAGGATGGCCGCGTCGGCGAGTCCAGACTCGAGGACCACTGCGGGGCTCCTCCCGTTCGTGAGTGCAACTGCAACCAAGTCAGGTCTATGCGCACGTAGAAAGGCCCTTCGACGTCCGCCCGAGACTCCGACTTTCGCACCTGGGGCGAGTGTCCGAAGCGAAGTAAACGCGCCATCCGGCGTGACGAGCATGTCGCGCGGCGCCACTCGTATGAGCACTGCCAGAATCGGGAGTCCTTCGCGTTTCCGGAAGCGCAGCCGGGTGCCGGCCACAAGCGCCAGGTGCGCGTCGCCACGCCCGAAAGCATCCAGAGGATCTCCGGAACCGTTGTCCACGAGCGAGACATACACCGGTGTCCCAGCCTCGGCGAGACGATCTCGGACCCAATGGGCCTGAGGGATCGTGTCGGGAGTCGTCGCCAGCCGGTACGTCAAATCGATACCTGCCCCGCCGTGGCGAGAGCGATCAGAGGTAGAAGACCAGATAAGCGGCCAGAAGGATCGCCACCCACAAGACCATGCTGCCGGTAGGCCACGACCGCGCCAACGGACCTTCACTTCCGTGCCAACGATTTGCCGACCGCAGGACCGACCCAACGAACTCCATCACCGACGACCGCACATACATGTCCACTCGCGCGACGGCCCCACCAATTGAACGCACCAGCCACGGGCCCAGTTTCCTGTAAAGCACTTCCCCGTCGATGTGCACGGCACGTTTTTCGTCCGGATAGATGCCCGTCCTCATGAGCGTCACGAATCCGATCGCACCAAAACACAGCAGCTGGAGCTGCACGAGCACATGTGTGGTGTCGTAGGGATGGTAGTCCATCTCATATGGCAGCAGCGTGTAAAACTGCATCGGGAACATGCCGATCAGCACACACAACACGGCCCCGATGGACATGGCGATGAGCATGTTCTTCGGCGGCTCTTTCGTGCGAATACCCGAGTCGTGCGCGAAGAAAGCGAAGTACGGGATCTTGATGCCCGCATGCTCGAGTACACCCGCGGACGCGAAGAGCATGAACAACCAAACGATGTAGTGATGCTCCTCGATCGCAGCCACCATGATCATGGACTTCGTGACGAAGCCGCTGAACAGAGGGAACGCCGAGATCGCGGCGGCACCGAAGATGCATAACGTGGCCGTGATGGGCATCGTCTTGTAGAGACCACCCAAGTCGGTCCCCTTCGAGCGACCCGTCATCGTCAGCACGGCACCCATCGACATGAAGAGCAGGCCCTTGAAGATGACATCCGCAAAGGCGTGCGCGACGGCTCCGTTCACCGCCAACGCCGTGCCGATCCCAATACCGGCAATCATGAAGCCGATCTGGTTGACCATGGAGTAGCCGAGCACCCGCCTCAGGTCGTTCTCCAGGACCGCATAGAAGATCGGGAAGAACGTCATCGCTGTCCCTACGATCACCAACACGTCCGCGCCCGCGAAACTCCGAGCGAGTGCGTAGACCGCCACCTTCGTCGTGAAGGCACTAAGGAACACGGTTCCGGTCGGCGTGCTCTCAGGGTACGCCTCGGTGATCCAGTTGTGGGCCAACGGGAAGCCGGCCTTGATTCCGAACGCCAAGAGCAGGACCCATCCCCCGGCGCCCGCACTCTCGAGATCGATGTGCTCAAAGGCAATCGACCCAGTCGAGTGCGCAATCATTAACGCTGCGGAGAGCAGCATGACACCCGACACCACATGGATGATCAGGTATCGGAATCCAGTGGCGAACGAACGGTCTGAATCACGCGCCCAGATCAGGAATGCCGACGTGATCGCCAGGAGTTCCCAGAAAATGAAGAGCGTGATCAGATCGCCAGCGAATACCGCACCAATCGCGGATCCGGCATACAGCATCGCCGAGACGTGCTGCAGTCCGGCGCTCTTATTCCCGACGATGTCGGTTTCGCCCACCTCGTCTGCGACGGAACCGTCCGGCGTCCCGTCTCCAAGGTGGAGGGCGTAAATGAAGCCGAGGAACGCCGCGAGGTGGAACAGATACCCGAACAGCAGGCTCAGCTTGTCCGCTCTGAACGGGGTGAGCGTGTACCCCATGAGCTCGAACTGGAGGTGCACACCCGGCTCTACGCCAAACCACAGGTTGAGGCCCCCGATGAGCGGGATGGCGAGCAACAGGGCCTTCCTGACAGACCCTTTGGTGAACGCGACGAGCAAAGCCCCGACGAAGAACACTACGAACGGTGGGAGGTTACTCAGCATCTGAGTCCTCCTCGTAGCGTCCGCCGCCTTCGTAGTAGTCCTCTGAGCGGATCAGCAGCTTCCGCATGGGCCGGGCGAGCAGCACCAAGAACCAGAACGATGCGAACCCGTAGACCGCGTAGAAGAGCGGCATGCCCTCCCAGGGGTGGGGGTGAGCGTTCTCACGACCCAAAACGAACTCGGCGACGAGCAAGATCCCGGCGAGCACATACAAGACCGTGAAGAGACGCTTCACCAAGTCAGGCTTATCCATCCACCCGATCGGCTCTTTGAGCGACCCGTGGTCGTCGTGGCTCATTGCACGCCTCCCGGAATCACCATCGCCATCAGATTGAACGCCAGATCTGGTCTTACAAAGAGTCCTACCGTCATGATCGCCGTGATGATGATGGCGATCAGGCTCGCCGTGGGAGCCTCGTGAATGCCCTCACGATGGTGGGCGTCCTCCAGCGGCTTGAAGAAGAACGCCTTCACGGGCACCTCAAGCAGATAGTACAACCCGAGAAGTGAGCTGAGCATGAGGACCATGAGCAGGCCGGCCTGCCCTGCCTCGAGCGTACCCATGGCGAGGAACCACTTACTCCAGCTTCCGCCAGCCGGGGGCAGACCAATAATGGAAAGCGACCCGACGAAGAACGCTCCAAAGGTGATCGGCATCGTGCGCCCGAGCCCATGCATACGGCTGATCTTTTTCTCGTGCGCCGCGACCATGACAGCCCCCGCAGCAAAGAAGAGCGTGATCTTCCCGAAGGCATGCATCGCGATGTGCATCCCCCCACCGATGATCCCCCACTCGTTCGCCAGCAGTGCGCCGAGCACGATATAGGAGAGCTGACTGATGGTCGAGTAGGCGAGTCGCGCCTTGAGATTGTCCTTCGTGAACGCGACGAGCGACCCGAGGATGATCGTCGTGGCAGCGACCCAAGCGAGCCACGGTGTGGCCGCGAGCGTCCCGAGCAGATCGATGCCGAAGACGTACACCGAGACCTTGAGCACCGTGAAGACACCGGCCTTCACGACTGCGACGGCGTGCAGCAATGCGGAAACAGGCGTAGGCGCCACCATGGCAGCCGGGAGCCACCTGTGGAACGGCATCACCGCGGCCTTACCGACACCAAAGACGAACAGCACTAAGATGGCGCTCAGCACCCCCGTTCCAGCGGTACCTGCCAGAATTCCACCGTCCGTGAAGTCCACCGTTCCCGCGAGCTGCCACGTCCAGATGATGGCAAGCAGCTGGAAGCCCACGGATGTGGTCAGCAAGATGCCAAGATAGATCCGGCCTGCCTTCTTCGCCTCCTCCGTCTGGTGATGTGTCACCAAAGGGAAGGTGCAGAGCGTCAGTACCTCATAGAACGCGAAGAGTGTGAAGAGATTCGCACTAAAGGCGACGCCCAAAGCTCCGGCAATGGCCACGGCGAAGAAAAAGAAGAACCGACTTTGATTCTCCTCGTGGTGGCCTCGCATGTATCCGATCGCATAAAGCGACGTGATCGGCCAAAGGAATGCGGCAACCAGCGCGAAGAGCATTCCAAGCGGCTCGACCTCGAACGCGATCTGTACACCCGGAACGACTTCGAAGAGATCGAGTCGCGGCCGCTCGCCAGCCTGCACCATGGGAAGCAGCTGATAGACGTGCCAGAACGTGAGACCACCCGTGAGAAGCGTCACTGTCTCACGAGCGTTCGGGTGTTTGCCCAGCATCAGGACGATGAACCCACCCACGACTGGGAGGAGCATCGCAATCGCGATCAATGTTCCGCCACTCATGGCATTACCCCCAGCAGCGCTTCCGCAGCCTTCGTCGCGATGTCAGACGTGGTCGTCGCGTCGATGCCGAAGTAGAAGCTGGCGGCGACAAGCGCCCAGGTCGGGATCAGCAGGCTGAGCGGTGCCTCTTTGATATCGTGGTCCGGATCCGCCGTCTGGAAGTATGCGACTTCGACAACCTTCCAGACGTAGACCACAGCCATCAGCGAGCCGACCATCACCACCGCGGCGATCGGCCACATGCCCCGCTCCAACGCGGCTTGTACCAGGTACCATTTGCTGATGAAGCCCACGGTGAACGGCACGCCGATGAGGCTGAGTCCACCTCCCACGAAGGCGGCCATCGTCCACGGCATTTTCTTGCCGAGACCAGCCATCTTATCGATGCGGACAGAGCCGATGCTGTACATGATGCAGCCCATCGCCATGAACAGCGCGCCCTTCATGAGCGCGTGGTTGAACAGGTGAATAATCCCTGCAGTCACACCGAGTACCGACGCGAAACTGATGCCGAGCACCATGTACCCGATCTGGGCCACCGACGAGTAGGCTAGGAGCCGCTTCACGTTGTCTTGGTAGATCGCAACAAGTGACATCGTCAGAATCGCGACGACCGCGAGTGGCATCAAGACCATCTCGAGGTGCATCTGACCGAACGAGAAGTCCGCGCCGAAGATCGTGAAGAAGAACCTCAGCAGCAGATAGACCGCGACCTTGGTCATGGTCGAGGCGATGAACGCCGTAACGGCCGAGGGGGCGTACGTGTACGCGTTTGGCAGCCACAAGTGCAGCGGAAACAACGCCAGCTTGAGCGTGATGCCCACCGTCAGGAAGGTGAACGCCACCGGAATCGTGCGATTGCTCGCGACCTCGGGAATGCGCTCAGCCAGGTCCGCCATGTTGAGCGTCCCGGTCATCACGTACAACAGACCGATACCAATCACGATGAACGTGGCACCCACGCTGCCCATGATCAGGTACTGGAACGACGCCGTGAGCGCCCTTCGATCCTGCCCCATCGCGATGAGCGCATAGGCCGACAAGGACGACACCTCGAGGAAGACGAAGACGTTGAAGACGTCGCCAGTCACCGCGATGCCGAGGAGCCCTGTCATACACAGAATGAAGGCAGAGTAGAAAAGCGCTCCGCGGTCCTCGCTCACTTCGCGTTGAACGCTGGTCCGTGCGTACAAGATCGTGACAGCGGCAATGACCGACACGATGAGCGCGACGAATGCGCTGGCCAGGTCGACACGGTATTCGATGCCGTACGGTGCAGCCCAGCCACCCATTTCGTAGCTGAGCGCTCCTTGATCCAACACGATCCTGACAAGCGAGACCGAAGCGTAGAGCGCCCAAAACGCGGCCCCGACCGCGATCACCCATGCGGCCTTCCAACGGTTCACCAACGCCGCGATGGGCGCCAGGAGCAGCGGGATTACGACGAGCAATACGGGGAGATGCTGGCTCACAGGCTGCTATCCCGGATCTCGTCTTCTTCAATGGTCCCGTACGCTTCTTTGATCCGGACAACGAGGCTCAGACCCAATGCCAGAGTCGCCACACCGACCACGATCGCCGTCAGCATGAGCACATGTGGTATCGGGTTGGAATACACCGCGTCCTCACCATGCTCGAGCAGGATCGGCGCAGTCCCTCCCGTCACCTTTCCGAACGAGACGTACATCATGATGACGGACGTCTGAAACAGATTCAGTCCAATGAGCTTCTTCACCAGGTTGCCCCGCGCGATGAGCGTGTAGAAGCCCACCATCATCAGGACGATCACGGCCCAGTAGTTGAACAGTCCGAGCGCCCTCAAGGATCGATTCTCCGGCGGCCAGCGAAGGCGTAGAAGAGCGCGACCATCACGCCGAACACCGTGATGAGAACGCCAAGCTCGACCAAAAGAATGCCCCAGTGCTGCCCATGAAGCGGGTCATGCGCCAACACATTGTAGTCCAGGTAGTTCCCGCCCTTGAACAAGCCGACGAGACCGACCGAGATGTAGAGAAGAACACCGGATGCCCCGCACACGTAGACGGCGTGCGGCGGCAGAACCTTCACTGCATTTCCGAGCCCGTAGACCAACGCGTAAAGGACAAACGCCGCGGCGAAGATGACTCCAGCCTGGAATCCGCCTCCCGGGCCGTAGTCCCCATGGAACTGGACGTACAAGGCAAACAGAAGAATAAACGGAATCAGGATCTTGGTCCCAACGCGGAGGATTAACCGGTCATCCATCTCCGTCCTCCTCGGCGGAAGTCCCGGGAGCGCCGGAAACGTCGCCCAAAGGGTCGTCCCCTTCACCGTCCGAATCAGACTCTAGGTCTTCCCGCGTAGTGCCGGGCCTCAGCGTCATCCATCGCCCCTCGTGGAACACGCGCCGAGGGAGCGGCCCGCGCGAGAGGAGAAGCAAGACCCCTACCATCGCGGTGAAGATCACCGCGGTTTCGCCCATCGTGTCGTAGCTTCGGTAAGAGGCGAGGACCGACGTGACAACGTTCGGAATGTGCCCCACCTCGTGCTCGGACTCCTCGATGTAATGAGGTGCCACGTGTAGATGGGCCGGATTGTCGGCTGCGCCGAAGGGTGGCAGCTCGGACGTCCCGTAGACGAGGATCGCACCGGTCACCAGCACCACGAAGAGCGGCAGAATCGGCGTGTGCTTGGGCTTCTGCTCCTCGTGTCCAACAAGAGCAAGCGTGCCCAGGAGGAGTACGGTCGAGATACCCGCACCCACGGCCGCTTCGGTAAACGCTACATCCACCGCGTCCATCACCATGAACAATCCGGCGGAAAGCAGGCTGTAGATACCGGCCAACATCACTGCTGCGAACAGGTTTCGCTGTCGAGCTACGGCGACACCAGTCGTGGCGAGTAGGATGAGGAGAACGATGTCGACGATTTCGATCATTCTTCGTCGCCCTCCGCCACGGTCCAAGGCTCCACGCCAGTTGCAAGCGCAGCCCGCGCGAGGGCATGGGTCGCGATGGGGCTCGTAAACATCAAGAACGCGTAGATGAGGACGAGGCGCACCAGCACCATCCAATAGCTCGTCTCCCCGTGGATCATACTCAGAATCGTCTGGAGTGACATTCCGAGAATGAGGAGGCCGGCACCCATCGTGTCAGTCATGCCGGCAGCGTGCAGCCGGGTAAACACGTCAGGCAAACGCAGGATGCCGATCGTCCCCACGATCATGAAGAAGAGCCCACCCCCGATGGAGACCCAGCTGGCGACGTTGAAGGCCATATCCATCAGTCGGCCTCCTGCTCTACACGTCGCGTGAGCCCCAGATCACCGAACTCGAAGAACTTCAGAACAGCGATGGTGCCAATGAAGTTGATGAGTGCGTATGCCAGCGCGACGTCCAAGAACTCAGGCCGCTCCGTGAGAAACCCGAGTACCGCGATCAGAAGCACCGTCTTGGTACCGAACGTGTTCACCGCCATTACACGGTCATAAACCGTCGGGCCTAGCAGCGCGCGCACCAACGCCAGCGTCATGCTGACCAAAATGCCCACCGTGGCGGCAACAAACATCAGTCGCCCTCCACGTGCGTGCACCGACGATCCATGTCTGCTTCTTCGTCGTCGGACTCCAGATCGGCCGCGCTCAGGGCATGGATCTGGAATTCTTGGCCTTCGACCCCAGTGGTGATCGTTCCCGGTGTCAGCGTGATCGAATTGGCGTAGATGAACTTCCCGAGGTCGCTCTTCTGAGAACCATGGAAGACGACCATACGCGGGCTGATCGGCAATCGGGGATCCAGAATGACCTTTGCGACCGCAATGTTCGCGATCACGATCTCCCACATGAGCCACGGGACGTACATCCAGAAGCGTCCACCGACTTGCAGCGGCACGCCCTCATGATCCACGACGTCCATGCGCACCGCGAGGTAAACCACGAGGACGGATGATCCCGCCCCCAAGCTAATGAGCAGGGGCGTGTAGTGGCCCGAAAGAGCAAGCCAAAAGCCGAAAAGAATTGCACCTAGTCCGAAGGCTCGGAGCAACGTTACACCTAGGCTGAGATGGGGGTTCGGAGAGGGCTTGGCGGGCCTACCCGGCGGAAACGACGGCAAAACCTACCAGTTCGACTGGGCGCCGTCTACAATCTTCTGAATGAGCAATTCGATGGCCTCAGCTCGGCCCACCTCTTCGGTCTCTGAAGCTTCCAGAAACTGCCCTTGAGCGATGACGCTGCGGGATTCCCAGAGGATGATATTTTCGACGAGATCCACGATCTCCACGGCCACCGTGATGTTCACCTGACGCTGCAACACCTGGGCAGCCTGGCCTTCGGCCGCAGCCCGATAGTTCGGCGCCACGACGTCGTATCGTGTGATGGAGCCGCGCACGATGGCATCCGCAACGTCCTCTCCGGCCGTCCGCACCCCAAGCGCCCGGGGCAGGTTACGCAGCAGTGCGTCGTAGACCTCACCGGCCAACTCGAACCGATTGGTCTCGTTGTCGAACGGCTGCACGGCGATCGTCTTCACGTGCGCCGGCGGAAACGAGCCAGCGCGGAAGGAGTAGGCGCAGCTCGTCGTTCCGAGAAGCAGCGCAAAGACGACAAATCGGCTGGATCGCATTTTCATTAGCTCAGAACTCCAACCTGCCAATAGGATCCCAGGTGTCAGGCGCGAAGGGCTCAACTCGAGTGAGGCTCTCGCGCGTGATCTTCAATTCACGGAACTCGGCCAAATTACGATAAGTGGCCTGAACTGGGTATCGGCCATTCTCCTCGAGATCGACCTCGACCCACTGAACGACGTCTCCGCGATCAATCAGGTCCAGACGCTTGAGGACCTCGTCTTGGATCCCGTAGTGAAGTTCGGTCCCATCCGCGTAACGGTATCTGAGCCGAGTCATTCCTCCGTCGAGTTCCTCCCCTCCAAGAAGCTCGATCCCGTACTCCGGGCGGAAAACACCAAGCACACCCCACATGAGATCTGGCGGAGGAAGGATGTCATCGGGCATACCGGGAGGTAGGATCATCTCCCCGTTGACTAGCGCCGCCTGAAGAACCGTCTCACCGCTACCCAAGAACAGGTCGAGCCGGGCCTTGTACGGGGGCTCGATTCGCGCGACACCCCGCCCGGAGACTCGGACACCCTGCTCGTTGAGTTCCCAATCAAAGACGATGCGGAGGGGGTATTCAAGACTCGTGTGGTCCTCGAGCGCCAGCGCACGCTGCTCCGCGTCCATGGCTGGAGCTACCACCACGACACGGCGGGACGCACAACTGCTCATGGCGAGCGTCGCGGCGAGCGAGAGAAGCGCTCTCTGACAGCGTTTGTGTGTGTCGAACATGAGCATTGGGCCAAAGGTAGTCGGGCGATCCAGGCACTCCTACCCCTTCCGGGCCGCCGCTGTTCGTGGATCTTTCGCGGGTGAACTTCACCGACCCCGACAAGACCGTCCTCGTCGCCTCCGACGTCCATCTCGGCTCCATCTCGGCCGAGCAACAAGGCGCCTTCCTGTCCTGGCTCAAGCAGGCCAGCGAGGTCACGTCCCACATCGTCCTGAACGGTGATCTCTTCGACTTCTGGTTCGAGTACATCTGGGGGCACACCGCGGGGCACGACGAACCCCTCGCACTGCTGAAGTCGATCGTTAACGACGGTGTGCGCATCACTCTCATGGGGGGCAATCACGACTGGTGGGGAGGACGTTATCTCCGGGACGAAATCGGGCTGGAGTACAATCAGGCGCCGATCGTCCAGAAGCTTGCGGACCTAAACACCTTGGTCGCCCACGGGGACGGACTCGGTAAGGGTGATCTCGGCTATCGGATGCTCAAGCTGGTGCTTCACGGCCGCCTCACGCGCTGGGCCTTCGCCTCGTTGCCCCCGGTCGTGGGCGACCTAGTGGCTCGAGGGGTCTCTGAGACGGAGCACCGTTGGACCGCACCCGGCCCGGTAGAACTGAGCCGGGCGGCAGCACTACGAGAATGGGCAATTGGTGAAATGGGCCGCCGGCCGGAACTTGATCTGGTATTGCTGGGTCACACGCACGTGCCCGAGCTTGTGCCTGTCGCCGACGGTCGGTGGTATATGAACTCGGGAGACTGGGTGTATCACCGGAGTTACATCGTACTTCGCGAAGGCCAAGAGCCTCGACTCGAAGAGTGGGACGGAACCATCAAGTGATCGCGAGACTGCTAATCCATCGACTGGGCTCAGTGACCCTGTGCGCCTTGGCGATCGCGCTATTGAGCGTGGCCGAGGTCTCCGCCCAGAACATGGATTCCCCCGCGGCCCCAGACTCGGCTGGTGTGCGTGTGGGTGTCAGTCCAACCGGCGCCTTCCTCCGTGCAGTCTTGGTTCCTGGCTGGGGGCACGCCTCCATTGGGGCGCGTACCAGGGCCGGGTTCTACTTCGTTCTTGAGGCCACGAGTGGCTACGGGATTCTGCGGACGCGCAGGCGCATCAGCGAAGCTCGCAATCGCGCCGACTTCCGGGAGTCAGTGCTACGCGCCGAGCTGGCCGACCAAGGCATCGTCGAAGTGGATGCCATTCAAGAAGCCCTCGATGATGACGCGACGCTCGAGGACCTGACCGCACTGACCGAGTCTCGTCTGCAGCAGCAGGAGGACTGGGCTGCTTTGGGAATCTTCTTGCTCTTTTTGAGCGGTGCAGATGCGTACGTCTCGTCGCACTTAAAAGACTTCCCGGCCCCGATCGAGTTCGAGGCGAGTCCGGTCGGAAACGGCCGGATGGACGTGGGATTCAAGATCCCGGTCGGGAACTAGAGGCGCGGGGCCAAGCGGCCCTAGGCTCTATCCACCGTCGTTTGACGGGAACGTGTGGGAATCGAACCCACCTACCCGGGTTCTAGCCGGGCTGCACGGTTTTGAAGACCGCCGAAGACACCAGTCTCCCTCCGCCCCCTTAGCCGCGTCCTTCAAGCTGTCTGAGGACAGCTTCGCGGGGCCGGACGATAGGGCGACGCGTCCAGATCGCCAAGAGCCCGAGCTCGTTACGGACCGCCGCTCAAAGCGCCATCTACGGCAGCCTGGATCGGTTCGATCGACGTCCCGAATCCGTACATTGCCTGGACGACCATCCCGTCCCGTCCAATCACCACCGTGTATGGCAGTCCGCGATATCCGTAGCTGTCGCGCAGTCGACCCAGTCCCTCAGCGAGCGGATAACCAACTCCTCCGATTTCGTCCAGAAAGGCGAGAGCATCGTCGGGCGATAGGTCCTCGTTCAACCCCAGGACCACTACGCCATCGCCAGAGTAAGCGTCGGCCATACCTGCGAGCAGTGGCTTCTCCCTTATCACCCAAACGAATCGCAGCGCGAGGCACCTGCGCTCCTTGTGGGTGAATCCCCGATCGGGGCCCCTGGGTTCCTAGTCCGAAGCGCCCTGCGAAGCGGCGGCAGCGAGGCGATCCGCATCCCACGCCTGTGCCAGTTCGTCAAGTTCCTCCGCCAAGTCACGCCTCAACTCAGCCAAGCGGTCGCGTCCACGCGGGCTTCGAACTGCCCTAAGGAAGACTCGCAGATCTTCGCGGACCTGAGTCTGGCGATCTCTCCATGTGATCGCGGCGAGACCAACGATCGGCATGCCGACGGTCAGAATACCAGACGCGGTCAGGCCCCATCCGAGCCAGACGCCCGCGGTCACCATCCCCCACCACAACGGAAAAGCCAAGATGCCGATCGCAATCTTGTACGTGGCGACTTGGTCGATCTTCGGTCGAAAACGTGGCGCGATGTAGCGCGTCGCAACGAAGGGAGGCAACCAGGCGAACATCCCCACGAGCGCAACGGGGAGTACGAAGCCCAGCAGCAAGGCCTGACGAAGCGCATACACGAGCACCACCCCCATGCGATAGGTCGGAGGAATGTCACCTTCACTCGCGCCGAACAACGTCAGCAGCCTTAGATAACGACGGACCCGGGCCCGTAATGCACGGAAGCGCACAGGATCCGTCGCTCGGAGCCACCGGATACCGTCGGCGAAACGGCGAAGCCGAGGCATCCGCTCTGTCATGCTGTCCCGCTCTCTAAAGCGGGCGAACTTCTTCTCCCTCGCATACAGCCGCTCGGCAGCTTCGACGAGCTCGCGGTCTTCTGGGTGATCGAAATTCAACGTCACGGCCTCGAGCCCTGCCCTGATTCGATCCGTGAGCGCGCGCACCGTCGCCCTCTCGTCCTCCACGTACGCATCACGGTACTCCCCCACGGGAAACGATTCGCCGAACATCGCAACGACCCTGCCCCTAAAGAGGTGTTTCCGTGTATACGTCAGACCAACGGGCTGGACGTGTAGGCCGAGCTTCCAATCACGTCGCTCCTCAGCGAGCAAGGCAATGCGTGCTGCGCCAGTCCGGATTGGAGTCAGAGACGGCTCAGAATGACTCTGTCCCTCAGGGTAGATCTGCACGGCCTCACGGTTGTGGAGCGCACCGATCGCAGCATCGAACGTGGTGTCGTTCAGGTGCGCCTGGCCCGGAAAGTCCTTACGTCGATACACCGGAAGGCCACCCAGGGCGCGCAGCATCCCACCGACCAGCCACTGCTCGAAGAGAGCAGCCTTCGCCAATGTACGGGCCGGACGCCCACCCGTCCGGAAGATCACGAGGGGATCCACAAGCGCATTCGGGTGATTCCCGGCGATGAGCACGGGACCCTCCGGCATAACGGGCCCGGTCCGTTCCACATCGTAGAAGACGGACACGACCCAGCCGACAAACTTCGTGATAATCCTTGTTAACAAACCCGCCTCCGGTAGGTCGCGCCGCTCCCTGGCCACAACATGACCCCTCACAGTCGAATACGGAAATGACATCGGCTGTCATCGGGAAACACGCCGAGGTACCTTTGAAGCCTCAGAAAACCCTGCATCAAGACTCGTGAAGACCTCAGAATCATCCACGCGTGATCGCTCAGCGACCTACGCCTCAAAAGGGGCTACGCTGCGCCCAGTCGATATGCATGAGGGCGCCCGCAATCCGGGCGCGCGCCTCGACATGGACTGGGTGAGCACCCTCCGGGTGAATCGTAGTGCGGTCGAACGTCGCGCCGCTACGCTCGGGACACGTCGCAGTGTCAAGAAGGAGTGGCAGGCGGCTTGGCTCCTCAAGGCCATTACCCTGATGGATCTGACTACCCTCGCGGGCGATGACACGGAGGGACGAGTCCGTCGCCTGTGCGCCAAAGCTCGTCAGCCTGTTCGCCGGGATCTCTTGGAGGCGATGGGAATGCCCTCCGACGCGATTAGGGTCGGAGCTGTCTGCGTCTACCATCAGATGGTACCCGCAGCCGTCTCAGCGCTTGCGGGATCCGGAATCCCGGTCGCGGCTGTGTCGACCGGATTCCCACATGGACTGAGTCCCATCCCACAACGCATCGCCGAGATCAAAGCATCTGTGGCGGCTGGGGCCAGGGAGATCGATATCGTCGTGACTCGGGGGCACGTCCTGACCGGGAACTGGCAGGCGTTGTACGACGAGGTGCGGTCCTTCCGCGAAGCGTGCGGCGATGCACATATCAAGACGATCCTCGCCACCGGCGAGCTCGCGATGCTTCGAAACGTCGCCAAAGCGAGTCTGGTGTGTATGATGGCCGGCGCTGACTTCGTAAAGACGTCCACAGGCAAGGAACGTGTGAACGCGACGCTCCCAGTAGGACTCACGATGGCCCGCACGGTTCGTGCTTATGCTGAGCGGACCGGGTACGCGGTCGGATTGAAGCCTGCTGGTGGAATCCGAACCGCAAAGGATGCCCTGCTCTGGCTCATCTTGATGAAAGAGGAGCTCGGCACCGGGTGGATGCAACCTGAACTGTTCCGTTTCGGCGCATCGTCGCTCCTCGGCGATATCGAACGTCAACTCGAGCACCACGTGACCGGGCGCTACTCCGCCCACAACCGGCACCCCCTGGCATGAGCAAGGTCGCAGAGGTCTTCGATTCGCTGGAGTATGGCCCAGCCCCGGAAGCAATCGATCACGCGAACGCGTGGCTGGACGACCACGGGCGAGCCTTCGGTCACTTCATAAAAGGGGAATGGACAGACGCGTCGGCGGGACCCTCATTCGACGTGGCCAATCCGGCAACGCGTGAGACCATCGCCAGAGTGGGACAAGCCAGCGACGCTCTGGTCGCCGAAGCTGTGGCAGCGGCACGGGCTGCGCAGGCGGGTTGGTGGGCGCTCGGCCCCCATGGACGCGCTCGTTACCTGTACGCAATCGCTCGACGCATCCAGAAGCATGCTCGGCTATTCGCCGTCCTCGAGACCATGGACAACGGGAAGCCGATCCGTGAGTCCCGCGACCTCGATATTCCGCTCGTAGCCCGGCATTTTTACCACCATGCTGGGTGGGCTCAACTCATGCCGGACGAGTTCCCAAACTCAGAACCGGTGGGGGTGATCGGACAGATCATTCCTTGGAACTTCCCGCTGCTGATGATGGCCTGGAAGATCGCCCCGGCCCTCGCGATGGGTAACACGCTCGTTCTCAAGCCGGCCGAATTCACTCCGCTGTCTGCCCTGCTCTTCGCGCAGCTGTGTGAGGAAGTCGGTCTTCCGAAGGGAGTGGTGAACATCATCACTGGAGATGGCGCGACCGGTGCAGCCATCGTGGCCCACGACGACGTGGACAAAATCGCGTTCACGGGCTCGACGGATGTGGGGCGCATCATTCGAGAAGCCACCGCTGGCAGCGGGAAACGGCTCTCTCTCGAACTCGGTGGCAAGTCGCCGTTCTTGGTGTTCGAGGACGCGGATCTGGACTCAGTGGTCGAAGGTGTAGTCGACGCGATCTGGTTCAATCAGGGCCAAGTCTGCTGTGCGGGCTCCCGTATCCTGGTCCAAGAAGGCGTCGCCGAGGAGTTGGAGCGCAAGCTGAGGGCGCGCATGGAGACGCTTCGCATGGGGAACCCGCTCGACAAGGCCGTCGACATGGGAGCCATCGCAGCCCCTGTCCAACTGGCGCGAATCGAGAGTCTCGTCGAACAGGGGCGCTCCGAGGGCGCCCAGGTGTGGCAGCCGTCTTGGAGCCCACCCCGCGAAGGCTGGTTCTACCCACCGACGCTGTGCACCAATGTGGCCCCTTCGAGCACGCTCGCTCAGATCGAGGTCTTCGGGCCCGTTGCAGTCCTGATGACGTTCCGAACGCCCGCCGAGGCCGTTGAACTGGCCAATGACACGCGGTACGGCCTCGCGGCCTCCCTTTGGTCCGAGAATATCAATCTTGCTCTCGATGTGGCCCCGAAGATCAAAGCGGGCACCGTGTGGGTGAATTGCACGAACCTCTTCGACGCGGCTGCCGGATTCGGTGGATACCGAGAGAGCGGCTACGGGCGGGAAGGCGGTGAGGAAGGGCTCCATGAGTACATGATGCCGACCTGGGAGCGCGACGCGCCGGAGTTGCAGAGTCTGCCCCCGACGGACGGGAACCCCTCCGCGGCGGTCGAGGGAATACCTCCCGTCGATCGCACCGCGAAGCTGTACGTGGGAGGGAAACAGAGCCGGCCCGACGGAGACTCAAGCGTCGCGGTATACGGGCATGACGGGTCCTTCCTAGGAGAGGTCGGACGGGGGAACAGGAAGGACGTCCGGAACGCTGTGGAAGCCGCGAGCGAGGCGCAGGCGCGCTGGGCGAGTCGCACCGCCCACAACCGAGCTCAAGTGCTGTACTACTTCGCCGAGAACCTCCAAGCGCGCCGCGCCGAGTTCATCGACGGACTCGCAGCGTTCTCCGGGGACGCCGACGATGCGTCAGCCGAATTCGATGCATCCATCGAGCGGCTCTTCGTGTACGCCGCTTGGGCGGACAAATGGGAAGGACGCGTGCACCACACGCCCCTCCGGAACGTGACGCTGGCCATGAAAGAGCCGATCGGCGTCATAGGGATCACGGCCCCTGCTGAGCGTCCCTTGCTCGGGTTGATCTCGGGGATCGCTCCAGCCATCGCCGTTGGGAACTCTGTCGTCGTGCTGCCGTCGGAACGGGCGTCGTTGGTCGCGACGGACCTGTATCAGGTCATGGACACATCCGACGTCCCCGCCGGAGTGATCAACATCGTGACAGGTCCACACGCTGAGACCCTCCCGACGCTCGCCGCCCACGACACGGTCGACTGCATGTGGCACTTCGGCAGCCAAGAAGACTCCAAGACCGTCGAGGCCGCTTCCACCGGCAACTTGAAACGGACCTGGGTGAGCTACGGACGCGCCCGGGACTGGTTCGACGCGCACCAAGGCTACGGAGAGGAATTTCTGCGTGAGGCGACCCAGGTGAAGAACATCTGGGTCCCCTATGGAGCGTAGCTAGCGACGCCTCAAGTAGGCGTTGCGCGGCTCACTTGGGATCATCAGGTAGATCTGCTCCCCGGGTGAGACATCCACCCTGTTGGTCTCATAATCATCGCCGGCTAGAAACTCCATCCGTACTCGGATCTCGTCGAGTCCTCTCCAATCGACCTGGAAGGTCCGCTGAGCATTCCCGCCAACCTGGCCGAGCAGCATTCTGCCTCGGGTCGTGAGCGAAAAGAGCCGAACATCGTTGAAATTCTGGTTGTCGACGTTAATTCGAATCTGGGAGGGAGCTGAGCGTTCTCCATTGAACGGATCTCCACTCGAGCGGGAACCACACCCGCTTAAGACCGCAAGCACAATCAGAACGGCGCCTCGAAAGGTCAAACGTCCGGTGTTGGTAAAGCGCCGCTGCATACAACCCCGCAAGGAAGTGTCTCGGTTCAGATTCATCTACGGTGCCCTCCACTCCTCACTCCGGCAACCGTAACCATAGGACGACAAAGAGGGGGCGACGCACACAGCGCCGCCCCCTCGTCGTTGCCGTCGGGCCGGACTACGCGATCAGCTTGCTCGCGTCGATCGGCTCCATACCCAACTCCCGCAACAACGCGTTGAGTCGGGCCAAGTCCTGCTGAATGACAAGGGTCATTTGCCCGATCTCTACGTCCAATAATTCCGAAAGTGTGTCGAACACTTCAACGGACTGATCCGTCGGACGATTCTCCGCACCCTCAACGTGGTTCAGAAGTGCGGCGATTTTGTTGTTCAGCTTGATCGGATAGTTGAGCGGATCCTGACCCGAGCGATTCTGGATCTGATAGATCTCACCCTCAACACTCGTCAATCGCTCAGCAACCGTACCTGCCAACGAGGCCAGTTCTGCGTTGTCGTTCTCTTCGGTACGGTCGTCGATCTGTGTCTTGATCGAGCGCATTTGCAGAACCGCCTCATTCGCCTGCGTCACACGATCCCGAATCATGATGGCGAGATCATGTCGCGCCTGGAGATCCGCCACAGTGACACCTTCGGCGAGCACCCGCGGGTTCATCTTGATCTCGAAATCTCGGCTCTGGGTTTCGCCGTCCACCGTCATGCTGACCTGATACTGACCCGGGACTACGGCCGGGCCCACAGGGCCAGCCGCCCAGAAGATGCGACCTTCGAAGTCGGTCCAGCTAGGAAGCCGCTGGTTCCACCGGAACGTCTTCGATCCGGCTGAACGAGAAGGTCGAATCGTCCCGGAGAAACCACCGCGGCCACCCCCACGACCACCCGCCGCCGCTTCCACCGGCTCGTCATCGTCGCCACCGACGGTTGATGTGAAGATGATGTCACCGTCGGAATCCATGATTTCTACGGTGATCTCATCCGCTGCTTCCGGCAGGTAGTACTGAACGGTGGTGGCGTTGTCGAAACCACGCACCGGGTCCTTCGGATCGAAGAGCCACCAGTCGGAGGTGACTACCTCAGGTGTCATTTGGCGAAGAATTCCGATGTCCCGCATCACCCAGAACGACCGTCCGTGTGTCCCGATCACGAGGTCGTTGTCCTCGACCACGAGGTCCGAGACCTGCACGACCGGCAGATTCTGGCTCAGAGGCTGCCAGTTCTCTCCGTCGTTCCACGACACGTAGACCGTGCTTTCGGACGCCGCGTACAGCATTCCGGGCCGTACGATGTCTTCACGGGTCGCGCGCACGAAGTCGTCGTCCGGGATCCCGTTCGTGATCTTGGTCCAGGTCTGTCCGTAGTCCTCGGTCTTCCAGACATACGGGCTCCTGTCGTTATCCACCAAGTACCGAATACCGGACACATAAGCCTTGCCCGGTGTGTGAGGCGATGCCTCGATCGTGTTGATACGAACGAAGTCTGGAGCGTCCGGCGGAGTGACGTTCTCCCACGTCGGCGCGTCACTCTGGGCGTTCCGGGTTACGGAAACGTACCCGTCATCCGAGCCTGCCCAGATCACGTTCTGATCATGGTGTGACGGTGCGATCGCGAAGACGGTCGCATACGTCTCAACACCGGTCTGATCCAGCGTGATCGGTCCACCCGACGGCCCGATCGTCGCCGGGTCAGCCCGTGTCAGGTCGCCACTGATGGCGTCCCAACTCTGACCGTCCGTTGAGGACCGCCAGACCTTCTGCGTCGCCGTGTACACGATCCCGGAGTCGTGGTTGTCGAAGACGATCGGGAACGTCCACTGGGCTCGCTCCGTGATGTCCTCCGAGGACTGACCCATGGGATTGTCAGGCCAGACGTTGATGGCCCGGGTGATGCCGGTGCGGTAGTCGAACCGCGACAGCGCTCCACCGTATGAACCCGCGTAGTAAACATCGGGGTCATCCGGATCAGACGCGATGTATCCACTCTCACCACCGCCGACCGCGAAGAAATGGCCACCGCCCCCACGGCCACCGGCCGCGGAAAGGTGGTTCCACCCACTCGACGGCATACACGCCGTCGAGTTGTCCTGCTGGGCACCGCAGATGTAGTAGGGCTCGTGGTTCGTGGTGGTGACCCGATAGAACTGCGACGTCATGAACTGCTGGTCCGTCCAACTCTGTCCACCATTAAAGGAGACGTTTCCGCCACCATCGTTGGCGTTGATCATCCGGTCCGTATCCGACGGCGCAATCCACACGTCGTGGTTGTCTCCGTGCGGCACACTGATCGAACGAGGGAAGGTCGCTCCGCCATCTTCAGACTTGTAGAAGCCGGTGTTCACGGCATATACGACGTCTTCGTCCTGAGGGTCCGCATAGATGCGGCTGTAGTAGAAGGCACGCTGCCTGAGCTTCCGCTCGTCGTTCATGTACTCCCACGATTCACCACCGTCGTCGGAACGGTAGACCCCACCGGCTTCCTTGTGCTCGATGATCGCCCACACACGATCAGAATTCGCACCTGAAACGGCGAGGCCAATCTTGCCGATCGGCGCGTCGCCGAGCCCAACATTCGCAGTGATGTCAGTCCAGTTGTCGCCGCCGTCGGTGGACTTCCAGATTCCGGAATCCATACCGCCTGAGCTCATCCCCCAGCTCTTGCGCCAAGCTTCCCAAATCCCCGCGTACAGGACATCGGGGTTGTTGGGATCGACGACTAGGTCGTTCGCCCCGGCCTTCTCGCTCTTGAACAGCGTGTGGTCCCACGACTCACCACCGTCGCTGGTCTTGAACACCCCGCGCTCCGGATTGTCCGCAGAGTGAACGCCCCAACCTGCAACCCAAGCGACGTCGCAGTTGTCCGGATGGATCCGGATTCGCGCGATGTTCTGCGTTTCGCGAAGACCGATATGCGTCCACGTGCGACCTGCATCGGTCGATTTGTACGCGCCATCACCCTGCTGGATGTTTCCACGAATCTGCGTCTCACCCGTCCCGATATATACGACATCGGGGTCCGACTCACAGACGGCTACCGCACCAACAGACGAACTCGTGATCTGCCCGTCTGTGACGGCACGCCAGTTGTTTCCACCGTCCGTGGTCTTCCAAAGTCCACCACCGGTCGCGCCGAAGTAGTACTCCATGGGGCGAGCATCGCTGCCCGCCACTGCTGTGGAACGCCCACCGCGTGCGATGCCGACGTTGGTCCACCGAAGGCCGTCGTAGATCTCTGCTGGGAATTCCTGTGCGTTCGCGGGCACGATCCAAGTTGGTAGCACGACCGCAAGGCCGAGCACTGCGCGCGCGAGGAGCCGAACGTATCTGCTCATCGTTTTGATGCCTGATTTGTGGGTGTTACGGGGGCCCCCGGTCGGTCCGGGAACGTCAGCGTAGAACCGCTGACAAAAGGGCGCAAGACAAGTGGGCCATAACAACCCCAAGGAGACCAGTGGCGGGGGGTGAACCTCCCGTCAGCGTCCGATCAGCTTCCAGACCAAGCCCACCAGCGAGGAACTGATGACCACCGCACCCTCCGGTATCGTCCCGTCCCCGGCACTATCGTCTCCCGCCTTACCATCGTCGATCGCGAGAGCCGAAATCGCGAGTGAAACGGCCGCGCTGGTGACGACGAGACCTAGGGCGATGCTCTTTCCCGGGGAGAACTCACGCAACTCCACAGAGACCGCGCCGTCCCGTGCCACACGGAAGGTGTCGAACTGGATCATCCGGCTGAACGCGGTCAAGTCGCGACGCGTGGTCGAGGCCAAGACGATGGTATCCCCCGCTTCGAGGACGACTCCCTCGATCAGGACCGTCTGGGCCGCAGCGTTGCGATCCGCGACCGCAGATTGAAGCGGCACGGTGACCCGAGCCACCGTTCCCGGCACGGGAGTTTCAACCGGTGTGTAGCTGTGGCAACCCGCGAGGACGATTGCTGCCGTCAGAACCATCAAGGTGGAACGCGACATTAAATCTCGACCTCGATAATGCGGGTGAGCTGACGGTTGAACATGTAGACGAACGACCATGGGGTGCCGGCGAAGACGCCGCCCGACTCGGAGACCAGGCTCCGGTTATCGACATCCACGCGGACGTTGAGCGCGTATGCCCCCTCCTCCGGAGGCAAAATCAGCACCAACCACTGCCGGTCGATCGCGATGTTGAACACCGTATCGATAGGCAGCGTGTGTCGGACGGTGTCCGAAGCGAAGACCGTCACGCCAGTTACGGCGAACTCATCCACTCCAGCAACGAACTGCGTGGAGTAAATGACATCCACCTCGGTTCCGGTTTCCCCATCCACTCGGAAAAAAATGTGAGTCGGGGTGGGGTCTTCGAACGCTCCGCATCCGGCGGCCACAACGAGCGCCACGAAACCAAGCGCGACAAGAGCTTTGTGTTTCATCATCTGATATCTGCAGGTCAGTGACTGAAAAAGACGAGGCGCACCCGTACACAAGGTACGGATGCGCCCGCCTTTCTCTACCCCTTAGCGGGGATCAACCACCGCAGCCGAGGCCGTTCAGGTGGCAGTTGGCCCGAATCTCGATGATTGAGATCGGAAGCATCTCGCCCGGACCGGACGATGTAACAGCCAAGCTAGACCAATCCGACGCTTGGATACCGAAGCGGTACATGTCCGCGAGCCGGAGCCCCTGGAGCATGACGTTCACACGACGCGTATGCGTCAGCATATCCATGTTCGAAATCTGGCCGCTGAACAAGGTCGACCCGTCCAGGGAACGGATGTGGTTGATGTGCTCTGTGAATCCAGCGTTGTTGCCGCCGGCGAGCGCATTTTCAGCCAAAATCAAATGCATCAACCGAGTGGAGGAAATCGTCATGGGCTCATAAACGCCACCCTTTGACAGATAGTTTCCACCCTTCCACTGGTTGAGAATTCTGATCACCGCAGGATCCGCGACATTGTCGATCGGGTCCATGAGAGCGATGCCGTTGATGTCGTTCGCGGCATTAACCGTCACGATCGAAAGATCGATCTGGTTCTCTTTCCGGTCGTTCACCCAGCTCGCCATCGAGTTGCTGACCGTGCCGCTGGAGTACGTAAGGTTGTACGTCCAGTCAGCCGTCACGCCACCCGCAGCGGTAATCACTGCGTTAGCGTCAGCCGCAGCAGCTGCCGCGTTGACTACTCCGTTGCCCGAAGGCGACGGGTTGATGGCGTCCCAGATCGCACGCGACTGATGCGCGCGCGCACGTATCGCCATCGCCCTCATAGCGAGGTCAGCGTCACCGACGGCATTCGCACCGGACACCGCAGCGTCCAGGCGCGAGATCGCACCGTCGAGAACCTGGAACATGTTGGCCGGGCCAACCGGCGGCCCGTCTTCGGTCTTGTCGGAGAACGCAAAATCCTCCTGCGTCTCACCGATCAACATGTACTGAATGCCGGAGTACAAGTTGGCACGGGCCAAATCGTAAGTCATGGCCGTACTCGGGCTCTCCGCGACATGCCCGGCGAGAATCTCGATAGCCTCGTCACTCATCCACCGGGCCTGCCCCAAAGCTGGGAACGGACCGTCGATGAACTCATTGAGAGGATCGTTTACAAATCCCTGGTCCAGCGAGCCCCACGCATCGCGTGAGCCGATCCAGTACAACTCGTCAGATGCGACGAGGTACGGCTGCCAGGACTGGGAAATCGACGATGATACTAAAGCCAGTGACCCGTTCACCACGGCAGATGCTGCGGCTTCGTTACGAATCGAAGCCTCCACCAGGTTATTCGGATTGCTGACGTCCAGCAGATCACAGCCGGTGAGGGCCACGGTCGCTGCAAGCATCACCGCGGGAGCTTTCAATTGCTTAATCATTAGTCGTCCCCCTTAGAACGTGACGCGAGTGGAAAGTGTCAGCCGACGTGGGATCGGGATCCCCCACCCTTCGGTCGAATCGAGGAAGTTACAGTTGAGTCCGCCGTTGCAGCGGCCGAGGACGTTGCCCTCGGGATCCATGCCCGTGTAATCACCAAGCATGAACATCTTCAAGTTCCGCGCACCGAGGTTGACGGTGGCGGTGGACAGTCCCCAGCCCGAAACGATGTCGGCCGGTATCCGGTACGTGAGCGACAGCTCACGCAACTGGATCCAGCTGGCGTCGAAGACGCCGTTCATGCCTGACATCGGCGACAGACCTTCAACTTCACGAGCCCACGAAACAGCCGCGTCGAGACGGGCCTGCGCGGACGATGCCGGGTTCTTCATGATCGACTCAAGCTCAGCCGAGCGCGGCGTGTTGCGGCCGATCACGGAGTTTGCCCGACGGAACATACCCGACAGATCCTGCACCTGGTGACCAAACTTGTACTCGAACAAGGTGCTTAATTCGAAGTTGCCTGCGAAGGCCAGGTTGAAGCCGGCAGAACCAGCCCACGAAGGCGACGGCTTGCCGAGATACGACTCGAGCAGGCCCTCTCCGCAGTTATTTGAAGCGAACTGACCGTTCGGATCACCGAACGTGTTGTTGGATCCGTCGTTACCGATCGCGAGCGGCTTGAAACTGCTCGGGTTGACCGGGCCCGCAAAGTACGCGAGCGCCTGGGCCAGCGTCGGTTCCGTGCAGGAACCATCCAGGTTCAACGGAATCGCCACGTCCGCAATCTTGGCACCGAAGAACGCACCTGGTGTGGAACCTTCGACGAGGTAGTTGCGGTAGCGCGGGTACGAACCACCGGTCTTAAGAGCCGGTGCTCCACCCATGCTGGTGATCGTTTCCTGCAAGTACGCCGTGTTCGCAAACACGTTGAGGGACAGGCTCTCACTCTGGATCAGCGAACCACGCAGGCTGAGCTCGACGCCCGAAGCCTGCATCTCACCAATGTTATCCAGCTGCGTCGACGTGAACCCACCCGTTACCGGGAACTGACGGGCTACGAGAGCGTCTGTCACCGTGCGGTTCCAGTACGTCATGTCGACCGACCACTTGTCGTTAAAGAGGCCGACCTCGGCACCGATTTCCCACTCTGTCGAAATCTCAGGCCTCAGGGCGGAGTTACCCAAGTTGCTGGGACGAACGCCAGGACCCTCAGCCGACGGCTGCGGCGAAAACGTGGTGAACTTATCAAAGGCGCCCGGCTGGAGGCCGGACTTACCCAACGCGGAACGGATACGGAACGTCGAGACGGTCTCGCTCGTCCAATCCAGTCCCTGGCTCGGAACGATTGAGATGGAAACCTTCGGGTAGAAGGCCGTCTCAAAGTCTTCACCGAACGCGGAGTTGGCATCCCAACGTCCACCGACGGTCAAGAAGACCCAGTCGTCCCAACCAACCTGATCCTGCAGGTAACCACCAATCTGCGTCACACGGAGCCAACTCTCACTGGAGCTTTCCGACGCGAGAGCGGACAGCGTCTCCAGGCCGGGGCCCGGGAAGTCGCGGCCACCACCACCAGCGCTCTGGCGCTGACGCATGAAGCCCTGTCCACCGAAGAGAAGTGTGTTCTCCCACATGTCGGTTTGGAAGGTGTGAGAACCCTTCAGGTCCGTTGTGATCTCGCGGCTACGATTCTCCCGCACGGTCCGTGAACCGTCCGGGGTCGAGCCACTGAAGCCATCGACGTTCCACGCGTACGGACGGAACGAAACAGCGTCATCCGACGTGAAGTCGAGACCGAACGTTCCGTCGAGACGGAAGTTGTCGGTCGGCGTGAAGCCAATGGTCGTCGAGCCCGCAAAGTGCTGCGAGTTCACGAAGTTCAGCTGGTACATGTTCTCACGACCCGTCGCAAACGCCGGGTTACCGTAGTAATTGTCGGGGGTCGCGAGGCGCAGCTGCGTCATGAGCTGCGAGGAGAACACACCGTAGATGTTGTTCGAGTTGTCCGGCGTGTGGTGCTCCATGTCCGAGAAGAGCGTCGAGACGCCGATCCGGATTTTGCTGCTCGGGACGATCGTGAAGTTCGAGGTGATCGAGGCCCGACGGTTCGAGTCCTTCTCAGCCTCCATGCCATCCACTGGCGGGAAGTTCTTCGCCGCGTCGAACGGACCATCTTCATCCGTCAAACGACCCGACACGAAGTACTGGAAGGCATTCGAACCACCCGACACGGAGGCCGAGTAGATCTGGCCAAAGCCGCTACCGAGCATGTCCGGAATGATGTCTTCCTCGAACGTCTCGTAGAGCTGAACATTACGACCCCAACGCGCTGCAATCCGCGCCTGGTCTGCCGCACTCTCTGCAAAGTCAGCAACAGGGAGGATGCGGTTCGTCGGCGCGACGATGTTCGTCAAGTCGGCCTGAGCCGTGAAGCGAGGCGCACCTGCGCGGCCACGCTTCGTGAAGATCTGGATCACGCCGTTAGATGCTTCCGTGCCGTACAGCGTGGCAGCAGCAGCACCCTTCAAGATCTCGACCCGCTCGATGGACTCGGGCGGAATGTCGTCCAGACGGGAGGGCGAGCCCTGTCCGTTGAACGACTCAACCGCCGAACGGTCTACACGAATACCATCCACATAGATGATCGGCTCGTTGAGCTGCGAGAGCGACGCGGAACCACGGATGCGGATACGCGCACCCTCACCGGTATAACCGGACGAAGGAAGCGACACTACACCAGGCTCACGACCCGCGATCATCTGACTGAAGTTCGCGATCGGAGCGTTATCCAGGGTGGAAGCGTCGATCGTGGCAATCGTGTTACCAAGCTTACGCTTCTCGGTAGCCACCCCAGCACCTGTAACCACGATCTCGTTTAGGCTGATGGCGGTCTGGTTCAGACCAAAATCGGCTACCGAAGACTCCCCAGCGGTCACCGTGACCGTTAGGGCACCCGCCCGGTAACCTACGAGCTCGGCAGCGAGCTCATGCTCACCAACTGGGACATTGAGCAGTAAAAAGCGGCCCGCGGCGTTTGTCAGGGCACCGACACCGGTTCCCTCGATATACACCTGAACCGCCTCTAGCGGACGCTGCGAAGCAGCATCTTTCACCGTTCCGACAAGCGTACCCGTTGTTTGGGCAGCTACCGGAGCTGGTGACCATCCGACGAGCGCTGCAACCGCGAGCGCTACACCGAAGGTGAGGCGTGCTGACGTTGGACGCGTCATTGTTTGTCCTCCCTTTTTAGGTTGGGACTTAGCGAATCACCCTGACCTCTATCTATGTAAAACAGGAGCGCGTCCACGCTCCTCAGGGTGCAGTGTTACTCCTTCTTCTACCAGAAAAAACACATCACAGGCACAACAGTCGATGATGGATGTGTTCATGAAATAATATTGTGACGGCAGGGAACACACCACCCCTTCAGGCGCAAAAACGTCTAGTCGCATTTCGGGCTTTCAGGGCGTGGCTACGGCGTCAGTCCTCCACGCGAGCTACGCACTCGATCTCTACATCGCAGGATTTGGGCAGGGCTGCGGCTTGCACCGCGGCCCGCGCCGGGCGATGATCGCCAAAGTGTTCTGCGTAGACCTCGTTCATCTCAGCAAAAGTGTTCATGTCGGAGAGAAATACCGTCGTTTTTACGACGCTATTCATGGAAGCACCGGCGGCCTTGAGTACCTGCTCGAGATTCCTGAGGCACAAGTCGGTCTGATCTGCGACTGACCCGGTGTTCTGCTCTCCGGTCTCCGGGTCCAGCGGGATCTGACCGGAACAAAAAACCCATCCGTCCGAGACGATCGCCTGGGAATATGGACCGATGGCGGCGGGGGCGTGCTCAGTATGGACTCGCTTGAGTTCCGGCATTAATGGCTCCGTGATACGTGGGATGAATCAGATTTAGGTGATGGCGCGGGCCGCAAGCTGGCTCCGCAATTCGTTGGGCGAGACCGTAGCAACGCCCGGCTTTCCTACCTCGATCGCTGCTGCGTGGTTGGCGAGGCACGCCGCTTCCTCAATAGAACCGCCGAAGGCGAGGACGAGGGCAGTCAGAGCGGTAACCGTGTCCCCTGCTCCAGAGACGTCATACACGCCTCGCGCGACCGCTGGGACTCGGACGGACGCCCCCTCCGCCGTCTGGAGGGCCATGCCGCGCGCTCCCATGGTGAGAAGGAGGTTCTGGCATTCCAGCCGGCTTCGGACGTCCTCCATCCATGCTGGGTCATCCGGATGGATGAAGTCTCCGAGCGCGTCTTGGAGTTCATGAGCGTTCGGCTTGAGTACCGTCGCCCCCTGAAATCGAAAGAAATTTCTACGCTTGGGGTCGACGATCCAGGGAATACCGCGCACCGCCGCGACCTGACGCACCGACTCGATCACAGCTGGAACGAGAACTCCCTTGTTGTAGTCCTCGACCACGATCGCATCAGCGCCCTGCGCCAAATCGGTGATTCTGCGAACCAATTCTGACGCGACTTCCGCGCTGACGTCGTCGTGCGATTCGACATCAAAGCGGACGATCTGATGCTGACCTGCCAGAATACGAGTCTTTTCGGTGGTCGGCCGGTCACTGTCCCGGACCACGCCGTCCACACCTACCTGAAGAGCCGTTAGCGCCCCATCGAGAAGATCGGCAGCGGGATCTTCACCCACGCAGCCGACGACGCTGCAGCGTGCACCGAGCGCGGTGACGTTAGCCGCGACATTGCCGGCTCCCCCTACGGCGGACTCGGACGTATCCACCCGAACAACGGGAACCGGCGCCTCCGGAGAGACCCGATTCACGTGGCCCGATACATAGCGGTCCAGCATCAGGTCCCCTACGACTAGGACCTCGATGTCGGGGGCGGCCGCCAGGAGCGCCTCTAAGCGGTCCGGGCTCACCCCTCCCAGCGCCCTCGTCCGCGGCCCTCGAGTGTGAGCACCGAGTAGGCATCACCGTCAACCGCGAGTAACGCGTCCTGCAGGTTCACCGAAACGCATACGTGGTTGGGAACGATCCGGACCCTGTCTCCCACACTCGGGACCCAATCCGTCCGCGAGAGATCCAGAACACCGTGCTCTTCTGATAGACCTGTTACCCGAACCTCGGGCCGATCCAAGAGTTGGCCGTAGCCGTCACCGCCCCGGCCTTCTTTCGCCAGTGCCTTGGAACCGGCATCAACGACTGCGTGCCCGGCGACCGCGGTGCTCACCACCGTAGCCAACACGGTGTACGCAATGTCGTCTGGGCCAGCGCACCCAATGTCGAGTCCTTCGCGATCGTAGTAGATGCACGACCCGGATCGAACCTCGGTGAGGTGGGGCATGTCGTGGCTTCGATACAATGTCGGCGTTGAGCCGCCGCTCACGATCTCCGGCGACAAGCCCCCTTCTTCGAGAGCCCGGACCGTCTCAGAGAGAAGCACAGACACCTCTGCGATGGGCGCACCCTGGTCCGCCTCAGTCATGCGGATCTGGCCCGGATAGAACATGAGGCCTCGAAATTCGACCCCGTCCAGTTCAGATGCGAGACGGGCGACTTCAAGAACCTGCGTTGAGGACTGAAGTCCCACCCTACCCATGCCCACGTCACGCTCGACCAGAACGCCAACAGTTCGGCCGGCTGCAGCTGCGGCCGACGCGAGACCTCGCAGAACCTCCTCAGAGTCGAGGGCCACCTTGAGATCGAGAGATGGGCTGAGCTGAACGAGCCGGCGAAGCTTCTCGTCTCCGACCGGCGGATAGGCGAGAAGTATGTCGTCGGTGAGCGTGGACATCACTTCGGCTTCTCGCAGTGTAGCGACCGTTAGGCCTCGAGCGCCTGATTCTAGCTGTATCCCGGCGATCTGAAGTGACTTGTGCGTCTTGACGTGCGGACGCCACCCCAAGCCGTGCCCCGCCGCGTATTCAGCCGCCCGAGCAGCGTTTGCCCGGACCCTCTGAAGGTCTACATACCCTACCGGAGTTTCGATACGCTCTGGATCTATCCGACTCAATTCAGAGCGTCCTCAATGGCCTGAAAGAAGGCGGTGTCCGTCTCACTCACCGGGCCATACTTCATCCAAACCAGCGTGCCTTCCCGATCCAACAAGAACGTCGCAGGCAGTCCCAGGATCTGGTAAACCTCCATGCCGCGCATCTGCGGATCGTGGAGGATGGTGTACGACACACCGTACTCCTCTACGAACATCGCCACCTGGTCCGCGGCGTCCCCCGTGTCCATCGACACACCGACGATCTCGAATCCCCGTTCGTCGTATTCCTCGAACAGTTCCTGGAGAAAAGGAGTCTCGAACCGACACGGTCCACACCACGTGGCCCAGAAGTTCAGCAGCACCACCTCGCCCCGCAGAGACTCGAGCGAGACTGCCTCGCCAGCGAGCGTCGTCGCGGCATACGCCGGCGCCAGGTTCCCCATCTGGGGCATTGCCGGCATCTCGGACGCGGCGCACGCCGCAGTCGCGAGCACAGCACCGATCATCATGATCCTCTTCAGCCCCATCATCGTCTAATGCTCCAAGACCAGTCGCGTGAGTCGAACCATTGGTGTCTCGGCAGACGCGTCTGTCCATGCGACCACTAGGCTACCATCAGGTGCTTCGGCCATTCTCGGGAAACCGCTGGCTCGGGCAGACGTCGAGTTCGACACGACGACGGGATCTCCCTGCGCACCGTTTCGATCGTACCGACGGAGTCGGACTTCCGCGGCCTCTCCCCCGGTTCGCTCCAACCACGTTACGAACAGGCTCCCGTCAGGCCTGCCCAGGACGTGTACTCTCCCGGCCGGATTTCCGTCATCGACCACGAACGGCTCCCCAAAGGTCGCCCCATCATCATCGGAGAACGCGACCTTCACATGTGGGACATCGTCAGCGGCGGTAAACCAAGCGACCGCTAGATCCGAACCTGCCATGGTCGCTGCGGGACCATTCACTGGACAACCGGCGATATTCCAACCATCCGAGTGGACCGGCATTCCATCGGTCCACGCCCCATCGATGTTCCTCGTCACGTAAATGTCCCGGATCTCGTCTTCGCTTCGGTCACGGTAGACGACGATGGGGCCCGACGGTGTCAGCGCTGCGCTCGTCTGGCAGCAATCGCAGACCCGCGCGTCGAGGAGCGTCTCTGGGCCCCGGGTGCCGTCGGCATTCACCGTGCGCCAACGCACAGTCATTTCCTTGGTCGCTAGGCTTCCGTCCGGGCCTTCCACAGACTGGCGACCGTCGAGCCAAGCGAATCCGATCGAACCGTCCATTGCGATCGCGCTCACAAACCCGTGTTCCGTGGGCGTACCGTCTTCGTGCGGCGTCCAAGGCGCAGACCACGTTTCGCCGCCATCTCGTGAGTTCACGATGCGGACCCCATAGTCATAACCGCCCGCTTCCCCTCTCTGCAGCCAATGCGCCCACAGGGTGCCTTCGGAATCCGGGGTCACGGAGGGGAAGTCGGCCCAATTCACAAAGAAGCCATCGCTCTCGGCGACCACAGAAGGCTCACTCCAGTCGTCTCCCACGAGTTGGGCGAACATCAGCGCGTTCGACCCTTCACTGGTTGGCTCCAGCCAACTCATGAACACCCCGTCCTCTGACGCGGACAGAAATGGCTCGCCGCTGCCATCACCAGCGGGCGATGGGATCTCCACGCCGGCGTCCTCCGGCATGGCCCGCGACGCATCTGCGCAGGACGCTAGGACACATATGATCGCCGCAAAAGAAAGGGCTTTGTTCATGACAGCGCACCTAAACACGAGGGTCTAACCGGTAGGGATTACAAAGTAAGGCACGGTGCCTGCTTGCATACCACTCCGGAAGTGGGGAGAATCTGGAGCAGGTTCCCCCTGCAGGTCAACGAGAGTGGAACGGCCGGGGTACCCTGAGGGTTTCCGGACGTAAGGTGTAAGTAACGGACTGGTGGGTTCGAAACTCTACATGTGTGATTCGGCCGACGCCGATCGTCTAAGTGATCGGGTGGTGGCAATTCTATACAAGGCGATGATGACGATGGACTTGACGAAGCTCGCGGGGAATGTGTCTCGGGCGGTACTCGGCGCCACGCTGGCACTGGTAGTCGTTGGCGCTCTGCCCCAACCGGGAAGTGCTCAGTACTTCGGACGAAACAAAGTCCAATTCGATGATTTCGACTTCAAAGTCTTGAAGACGGAGCACTTCGATTACCACTACTACGACATCGAAGAAGAGGCGGTGCTCGACGCGGCCCGCATGGGTGAGCGGTGGTATGAGCGACTCGCCCGGTCGTTTCAACACGAGTTCGAACAGTCGAAGCCGGTCATCTTCTACGCCGACCACCCCGATTTCCAGCAGACCAATACGCTCTCCGGTTCAATCGGCGAGGGTACGGGTGGTGTCACGGAGTCACTGAAGAATCGAGTGATCATGCCCATGACCGGGTCCTATTGGGATACCGATCACGTTTTGGGCCATGAGCTTGTCCACGCCTTCCAGTACAACATCGCTCAGTCGCGTCGTGGCGGAGGCATTCAAGGTCTCATGGAGCTGCCGCTCTGGTTGATCGAAGGCATGGCAGAATACCTCTCTGTGGGTCGAGACGACCCACTCACAGCCATGTGGATCCGCGACGCTATTCGGCGGGACGAACTCCCGACAATCCACCAGATGACCCGAGAGTCGCGCTTCTTCCCCTACCGGTTCGGTCAGGCCTTGTGGGCCTACATCGGCGGAACGTACGGGGACGACGCGGTCATTCAGATCTATCGCCGGTCCCTCCGTGTTGGCTTCGAGGGCGCGATCGAACAGGTGTTGGGCCTCTCAACTGACACACTATCCGTTCGCTGGACGGAAAAGGTCGCCGAGGAATACCTGCCGATCATGGAGGGGCGGAACGCTCCCGCGGATGACGGCAACTTGATTCTCGCGCCGAGTACCGGTTCGGGTACCACGAATATTTCCCCGTCAATTAGCCCCGATGGCCGCTACGTCGCCTTCCTATCCGAGAAGGATCTCTTCTCGGTCGATCTGTATATGGCGGAAGTCGCGACGGGTCGGGTCATTCGAAAGCTCTCCAGCGCGAGTTCGGACCCGCACATTGAGGCTCTTCGTTATATCGATTCGTCAGGCACTTGGTCGCCCGACTCTCGACAGTTCGCCTATGTAGTCTCGGCCGAGGGCGACAACCAGATCGTGATCACGAACACCGACAACGGTCAGGTACAACGTCGGATCGCCTTCGATCAAATCGGAGCAGTGTCGAATCCAGCATGGTCACCGGACGGCCGGTATCTGGCGTTCTCCGGCTCTGTCGGCGGCATCAGCGACATCTTCATGTACAACCTTGAGTCCGACGAGATGATCCAGCTCACGAACGACAAGTTCGCGGACCTGCAGCCCACGTGGTCTCCGGACGGAACGACGATCGCGTTCACGAGTGATCGTGGGCCCGAGACCAGCTTCGAGCGGCTGACGTACAGCGCCTTTCAGCTTGCACTGCTGGAAGTCGCCACAGGCCAGGTCCGAATCCTGCCGGTCTTCGGGAACGTGAAGCACATCAATCCGGTCTACGGTGCCGGTGGTGAGAGTCTCTACTTCATCTCCGACCAGGACGGCGTCTCCGACGTTTATGAACTGAGTTTTGATAACGGCGACGTCCGCCGCATTACGAACGTCGCGACCGGTGTGAGCGGCCACACGTATATGTCCCCGGCGATGTCGATCTCACCGTCTGGGCAGCTCGCCTACACCGTCTTCGACGAACTCGAGTTCCACATCTACTCGAAAGCAATCGACGGATCGGCTCCCGTCGTTGATATCGTCGCGAACGCGAGAGATCAGTTGGGTCGGAAGCTCCCGCCCGCGAATCCTGATCGGTTCAGTCGGATCGCCACCTACCTAGCCGACGCCGAGACGGGCCTCCTGCCCTCCTCCACGTATGACGCGGAAGACGCCGAAGAATACGAATCGGAGATGTCGTTGGACTTCGTCGGCCAGCCCTCGCTAGGCGTCGGGACAGATAGCTACGGCAACTACGCCTCCGGCGGAGCGTCGGCCTATTTCAGCGACATGCTCGGTGACAAAATCCTTGGTGTTGCCGTTCAGGCTCAGGGCTCGTTCAAGGACATCGGCGGCCAGCTCTTTTATGCAAATATGGCCAACCGGTGGAACTGGGCGCTCAGTGCGGGACGCATCCCTTACCAGATGGGATTCTACGACTTCGGGTTTGATCCGAGGCTCGATGAAGCGGGAGAGCCGATTTTAGATGCTCAAGGAAATCCTGCGGTGCGCCAGTACACCGGCCTCGTGCGGTACCGCATTTTCATATCATCGACGTCGGGCCAGGTATCCTATCCGTTATCTGGGAATCAGAGGTTCGAAGTCTCTCTCGGGATGACGCGGTACAGCTACGACATTGAGCTCGACAAATATTTCTCAGATGCCTACGGGCGCATCGTCGACTTCGACCGTCAGGGCCAGAGCGATCTGTGCAACAACCCCGGGGATCGATTTTGCTCGCCGGATCCGCTAAACATGGTGCAGGCATCTGCCGCCCTGGTCGGAGACAACGCCTCCATGGGCTTCGTCTCACCGGTTCGCGGCGGCCGATACCGCTTCGAGGTCGAGCAGACCTCGGGCACCGTGGACTTCACGACGATCATCGCCGACTGGAGGCGCTACTACAGCCCGACGAAGAACCTTACTATCGGCGCCCGTGGTATGCACTACGGCCGGTACGGGCTGACATCGACTGAGAACCAGTCGGACGGCTTTGGGCTGCTCAACCCCCTGTTCTTGGGTTATGAGACGTTCATTCGAGGCTACTCGTTCGACAGCTTCAGCAGTGAGGAGTGCGGCGTACCCACCGGCGGTAACAGTAGGTGCGGGGCTTTCGATCGCCTGCTCGGCCAACAAATCGCAGTCGCCAATTTCGAATTCAGAATCCCCTTCTTAGGCGTCGAGCAGTACGGGATCATCAACTTCCCGTTCTTGCCGACCGAGCTGGTCGCCTTCGCCGATGCGGGGATGGCATGGGACGCAGATAACCCGGCAACGCTCGAGTGGAGCCGCGACCCTGCGAAGCGGGTGCCGGTGTTCTCGACAGGAGTCGGAGCCCGCTTCAATGTGCTCGGCTTCATGATCCTCGAAGCGTACTACGCCTACCCCTGGCAGCGGCCGGACAAGGGGTGGCACTGGGGATTCAACATGGCTCCGGGCTGGTAGAAAACCTCCAATTAACAAGAGAGCCCCGGGCCGCGATGTTGCGGCTCGGGGCTCTCTTGCGTTTGGGGCGCTTGTGCGGCGCTAGAAGATGCTCAGGCTGACGTACTTGCTCGGGTTTTCCTTCAGTTCCGCGAGTAGGTTTGCGAGGGTCACCACTGACGCGTTCATGTTGTCGTAGAGCTCGGTGTCATGAACGAGCCGGCCCAGTGTGCCTTCACCGCGATCGACCTTATCAAGAATCGAACGAAGCGAGCCGATCGTCCCATCTAGGGCGACGCTCGTTTGGCTGAGCGTTGCCATGATGGAGTCAGCACGTGCGATGGCGCTGGCCAGGTCGGGGCCGGCCGCTGCGGCTCCTTCGAGCCCCTCCGCGGACCGGCGCAACGTAGCCGTAAGACCTGAGAGTTCTCCTCTCTGTTCGTTGATCACCTCGGACATGCTAGACAGCAGCGTCTCAAGTCCACGAGCGCTTCCCTGCACGGACCCGATCGTCTGGTCGCTGAGGAGAGTCTCGATCTGGGTCATGAGGGTGCCGGCCTGACCACTCAGCTCGTCGATCGAGCCGAGAATGCCGGCTGCGGACCCACCCTCTCCTGGGATCGTGTCCCCAGGAAAATGGAAGGTCGTCTCGAACGTCGGGATCACCTCTACCGTACGACCGCCGAACAGACCGGCGGCGGCGAGTTTGCTGCTCGATCCGGTGGGGATCAGCCACTCGCCCTCAATTTCGAGCCGCATCGAGACGCTCCCGTCCGCCATCATCTCGAAGTGATTGACCCGACCAATGTTGACGCCACGCATTTGAATCGGGTCGCCACGTCGCACACCACCCGCGTCTGTAACGACCGTGTTGATCATGTACCGACCACGAAGCGATGCGGGGCTCGTCAGCATGAAGAGCACCGTAAGGAACGAGAGCAATCCGCCAATGACGAAGATGCCGAGCCGGGCTTCGCGACCACGCCGAATGTTCGGCACATAGTCGTCGAATTCTTTGGGTGTCGGCGCGCCGCGGCCGCCGTTCGGAGTCGTATCAGTCATATTAGAACACCAATATCGAGAGCAGCTTCTGCAGCCTCACGGTCAACGAAAGCCTGCACCACCGGGTCGGGACTCGCCCTGAAGTCGGTGGGGCTTCCGCAAAAACGAAGGGAACCACCATCAAGCAAGGCGACCCTGTCGCACATCAACAACCCCCCTTCTACGTCGTGGGTGACGAGAAGCGAGGTCACTTCGAGATCCTTCGACAACCGCCGGATAAGCCTCTCCACCGCAGCGGTATTGATGGGATCGAGCCCGGTCGTGGGCTCATCCCATAGGAGCACTTCTGGGCGACCAATGATCGCCCGCGCAATTCCAACTCTCTTCTTCATGCCGCCAGAAAGTTCAGACGGAATCTTCGAGAGGATCTCTCGTGGCTCGAGGTTTACGAGTTCCAGCGCTTCCCACGCGCGCGACGCAGCCTCAGCGCGAGGCAGCCGAACCAGCTCATCCTCAGGGATCCCCATGCACACGTTGTCGAGCACGTTGAGCGAGTCGAAGAGCGCCGCATTCTGAAAGACGTACCCGATCTTCTCCCGGATCGCCTGCATCGCCTTCGCCCCGTCCCTGTAGCCCGACAGCCCGTCGACCTCGACGTCGCCCTTGTCGGGGATGACGAGCCCGATGGTGGTCTTCAGCAACACGCTCTTTCCGGTACCGGACGGACCGAAGAGTGCGAACATCTCGCCTGACTCTACGCGCATCGACACGCCGCTGAGCACGGGAAGATCAAACGCTTTGTGGATGTTCTTGTATTCGATCACGAGGCGGCCCTCATCAGTTCAGCATGAGGGGCGGGAACAACGCGTCGAGAATCAAGATGGTCAGTGTCATGAACATGACCGCCTGGGTCGTTGTAATCCCGACGCCCTCGGCTCCACCCTTGGTCTTCAGTCCCATGTGGACGGAGATCAGGGGGATGGCCATACCGAACACGAGAGCCTTCGTGAGCGAGTAAAGAAGATCCCAGTTATGCCAGAAGAGTCGGGCTCCGTAGAAGAACGACTCGACGCTCAGACCCACGTCCAAGTACGCGGCTCCGACACCGGCGAGAATGCCGACCATGTCAGCGATCCCGACGAGCAGTGGCAGCACTAGGATTCCGGCGATCACCCTGGGAGCCGCGAGGATCGCGACAGGATCACGGCCCAACGACTTGAAGGCGTCGATCTGTTCGGACACGACCATGGTGCCGAGTTCCGCGGTGATTCGAGCCCCGATCCGGCCGACGAGGACAATGGCCGTGAGTACCGGACCCATTTCCAAAACGACCGTCTCTACAACCAAGCTGCCCAAGATGTAGCTCGGCATCGCGCTGGTCATCTGGTATCCGCCCTGCTGGCTGGTCACGATCCCCGCGAGGGACCCCGTAACGAGCACGATCGGGAGGCTCTGGATGCCCATGATATACATCTGATTCAAGATCGCCCGCATGGAGACCTTGAGACGCACCGTAGCTTGGATGATCTGCCACGAAAGCAGCCCCAGCCCACCGGCATGTTCGAATGTCACTCTGGACACCCGACCCACGCCTGCAAGCCAGTCAATCATGAATCCTGGGAGCGGGAGAACTCCAGAAGCTGGGCGGTTCACCGTCAGGAGGTGGCTCCAGTGTGGCCCCGTCCTCGAAAAGAGACTGGGGCGCGGCAGATGTGAACCGAATGTTCGGCAGAAGCAGTAACAAGATCAACCGTTTCCATTTCCTTTCCTGGCCCGATTTCTGCAGGTTGTGCAACTTCCCGGTGTGGAACAAGGCCCATGCGCCGATTCTGCTTATCTTGATTGCACCCTAGAACGGCAAACAATGGATCGATCGACCGATAGTAAACGGAGCAATAGCGTGACCAAGTCAGTCCTCGTGAGAAGCGTATTCTCGGTTCTAGCCGCGGCAACGCTGACTCCCTCCGTCGTTGAGGCCCAGGCCGATACGTACGCAGCAGAAATCGCAGCGCTCGCTCAAAACCCGAAGGTCGCAGCCGCCCTCGAGAACATCGACGAGCGGGACGCCAGAACGATGGCCGACCTGCTGGAACTCACTGAGATCCCTGCGCCGCCATTCGGCGAAGAAGCTCGCGGACAACGCTTCTTACGGAAGTTGCAGGACCTCGGAGTCGATTCGACGTGGGTGGATGCTGAGGGCAACGTGCTCGGCCTGCGACGTGGAGCAGACTCTGACTACGTCGTGGCCATCACAGGCCACCTCGACACCGTCTTCCCGGAAGGTACGGACGTGACCGTTCGGCAGCGGGGAGACACCTTGTTTGCGCCAGGAATCGGCGACGACACGAGGGGCCTCGCAGCGATGCTCGCTGTGCTCCGTGCCCTAAACGAGTCCGACATCCAAACGCAGGCAGATCTGTTGTTCGTGGCGACCGTCGGTGAGGAGGGCGTCGGCGATCTCCGTGGCGTGAAATACCTCTTCCGTGACGATGGCCCAAAGATCGACGCCTTCATTTCGATCGACGGGACGGGACACACCAGCATTACACACCAGGGCCTGGGCTCGTACCGCTACCGAGTCACTGTCAGAGGTCCCGGGGGACACTCTTGGGGTGCTTTTGGACTGGCCAATCCTGCCCACGCGCTCGGTCGGGCGATTGACTACTTCGACCTCTCGGCGGACGCGATCACGCGCTCGGGAGCCCGGACGAGCTACAACGTTGGCCGGCTCGGGGGCGGCACCTCGGTGAACTCGATTCCCTTCGAAGCCTGGATGGAAGTCGACATGCGCTCCGAGAGTCCGGAGAGCCTGGACCGCATCGACGAGATCTTTCAGCGCGCCATGGAGCGTGCGGTGGCTGAGGCCAACGCGCAGCGCCGGGAAGGCGACGAGCTGACTCTCGAACTGGAGCTGATCGGGAATCGTCCCTCGGGTGAGATCGCAGCAGACGATCCTTTTGTCCTACGAGCGGTCGCGGTGACGGAGTTCTTGGGTGTCGAGCCGACGCTTGGACGCAGCTCCACAGACTCGAACATTCCGATCTCGAAAGGCATCCCATCGATCACGATCGGCGGGGGGGGCATGGCGAGTGGAGCTCACTCGCCGGGCGAATGGTTCATCAACCTGGATGGCCCCCTGGGGATCAAACGGGCGCTGCTCATTACGCTCGCGCAAGCCGGCGCGATGATCGTCAGCTGATGCCAGACGGCCGACTCAGCGGCAAGGTCGCCATCGTCACTGGCGCGTCGGCGGGGATCGGAGAGGCGATCGCGATCGCTCTCGCCGGCGAAGGTGCGAGCGTCGTGCTGGCCGCACGGAGGCTCGACCGCATCAAAGCCACGGCTGCTACGATCGAAGAGAGCGGCGGCGAGGCCCTGGCAGTCCAGACCGACGTCGCCCGCCAAGAAGACGTCGAAGCCCTCGCCAAGGCCACGACGGATAAATTCGGCCGTATCGATATTGTTGTGAACAATGCGGGGGTGATGTCGGTCTCGCCAATGGCAGAGGGTCGCATCGATGATTGGAAACACATGGTCGATGTGAACATCAACGGTGTCCTGCACGGCATCGCCGCTGTGTTGCCAACGATGATCGAACAGAGTGGTGGGCACATCGTGAACATCGGCTCGGTGGCCGGCCGCCGCCCCTTCCCCGGGGGGTCCGTCTACGCTGCGACGAAGTTTGCTGTGCGAGCTCTTTCCTGGGGCCTACACCTCGAACTGGGCGCGAAGCACGGCATACGTGTGACGGACATCCAGCCGGGCTTCGTGAGTACCGAGCTGCTCGACACCGTGGCCAATGAGGCGATGCGCGAGGGTTGGGCGAAGGGCTGGGAGGGCAAGCGACCGCTTCAGCCGGAGGACATCGCACATGCGGTGCTCTATGCGGTAACCGCGCCGGATCACGTCAGTGTGTCGGAAGTGCTCGTCAGGCCGGTGGACCAGGCGACGTAGTACCGAGTGAAGCCGCAGTAGTTCTCGAAGCCCCAGCGTCCTCCATCATGGCCAGTCGCTTGGGCGCGAAACGCTCGACCATCCCGGCCACAGCCTCAAACCCGTGCGGGTTGTGGACGAAGTCCACCAAGACGTGCACACCGTCGAGAGCGAATCGAGCACGCCCCATTCTCCGAGCGTGAAGAACATCCCACTTAGCGAAAAACAGAAGGGCGCCCGGCTCTCGCCGGGCGCCCTCAAGAAGCTCACAAAAGACGCTGAACTCAGTCAGAGATGATCTTATCCTTCGCAGCCCCGTAGTAGATCCCGTTGAACAGGAACCCAAACGTCCCATGCGGCTGAGCGCGGAACGTGATCTTCGGCCCAAAGATGAACATCTTGCCCTGGCCGTAGTCGGCCTCGATCGCGCCGACCCCGTTCTCCAGATACTGCTCACCCCACGACCAGCCGCTCTTGAGCGGACTCGCCGTGTCGTACCAGCCGATTCGGCGAACGCCCTGTGCCTCGGCACCCGCCGTGAGTGAGAAGGTTGGGCTGTGACTGAAGAGCACGTTGACCCTGTCGCCAAACCCGTGTGTGAGGGGGCTAGTGTGGTCGACCTTCATGTCCAGAATCGACCCCGGCGTGAAGTACTTCTCCCGGGTCAGTGGCTGGCCATTCTCCACCAAGTGGTTTGTTACCGGCAGGCCCGCGTGTTGTGCGAGACTAGCCGAAGAGCCGATCGCGATCGCCGCGCCGCCCTCACGCACGTAGTCGAGAATACGTGGGACGGTCGTCCCAACCGTCACGCTGCCCTGCCGCCGGGCGAATTCCGCCGGGATATCCGTCGGCGCAATGCCGCCTCGGCCGCCTCGACCACCACCATCGCCGCCACCCGCGGCCGGAATCGCGCCGTCCTCGAACAAGAGCACGTCGTATTCCGAGAGGTCCGCGTTATCCAAGTCCGGAGCGTACAGGACCTCGAAGTCGAACTCGAAGTCCTCGAGGATCATCCGTGTCCAACCGGACGGCATCGAGCCACCGTATCGATCCCACAAGCCGATCTTCACGGGTTCGAGTTCCATCGCGTTTCCGGCAGGACGTGAAGCAACACCCTCAAAGCGGAGCCCCTTCTCTGTCGCTAACCCCTCAATGACCGAGCGATCAGCCTCGAGATAGAAGGCTCCCTCGTCGTATGAGCCTACCGGGTCCGTGAACCAGTACGCCGTTCCACCCGACGCCAACACTCGGTTCACTGCGATGAACGCATCATTGATGTGATCGACCAAGTAACCGCTGGCATCAGCAGCCCCAGCAATCATGCCCGTCGGCGGCGCTGAGATGATGTCGTCGACGAGTTCGAACGGTCCGTCGAATCCTTCCGTGATACGATCGAAGTCGATACCCATCTGCCATGCAAGCGTCCAGCCTGTGTTGTCGTACGGAGCCGTGGGAGGCGCACCTGGGAACGCAAAGTCGTTCGGGTGCTGCTGCTTCTCGAACATGTCGAGGACGTGAGGCCGGAAAGCCTGGTTGCCCTTCACGACGTACGAGCCCGCTGGGTAGCTCTCACCGCTAACTATGAAGTCCGCCGTCGCCCGGTGTACGTCGACTCCGTTGTAGAGGAGCGTGTTGACGAACTTCGTGGCGGTAAGGAAGTGACGCTGATCCGCCGGAATCACGAAGCCACGAGGATCACGGTCGGTGGGATCACGAAGAATACGCTCCCAATCCGCTCTCGTGCCGCGGTTCATGCTCTCGGCGGCCGCATCGATCTCGAACGGCAGCGTCGTCCAGGAATCCGTGTCCCCACGCTGGATCGAGTTCGTGCCCATCTGCCAGATGTTCATGAGGAGATGGTCCGAGTTGCGCGATGCGAAATCCATCACAGCCCAGTTCGCCGTCTGCGAGTATTCAATCGACTGGCGGAAGTGCCACGGCCCCGGTTCGATGGGAAGCGGAATGTCCCCCTTGGGCATTTGGCGACTCGGGATGAACGGAATCTCCATTGGGGTCGGATGACCGATGGTCTCCGTGAGCAACCCGATCATGTTCTTGAAATACGGGGTCGTGCGCAGGCCACCATTCCACCAGGTGGAATACGAGGCGCCGGACCGCATGGTCGTGCCGCCCTTCCCTTCGCGGACGAACCGTTGGTGCATCGCCGAGCCTACACGATCCAACCCCGTGATGATGAGCGGGTCGAGATAATGGTTGGGCGGGTCACGGAACGGAGGCGCAAACATCACCGTGCCCTGCGGGCCGGTCTGGTGATGGTTGTACACGATGTGCGGATACCACGTCCGGTACATCGATGTGTTCATGTTCTGCGACTCGGCCAGCGCAGCCATGTAAAAATCGCGATTGTTATCGTGACCAGCGTACTTGTTGTACAGGACCGGAACACCGCTCGTCGTCCGCAGAAGCGGGTCTTCAGTGCGCATGTACCAGTTGGCGACGAGCGCGTGACCGTCCGGGTTCGCATGAGTCGCGAGAATGATCACGTCGTCGAGGATCCGCGTCGTCTCGGCATCGGTGTTGTCGTTGAGCCTGTATACGAGCTCGGTCAGCTGCTGGGCACCCAAGACCTCGGTAGCGTGCAGCCCACCGTCGATCCAAACGACCGCCTTGCCTTCCATCGCGAGCTGACGAGCCTGCGCTTCGCTCACACCCTCGGCCTTCGCCATCATGCGGGCGATCTCACGATAGCGGTCGATGTTCGAGTGATTCTCCGGCGACGTGATGATCGCCTGGATGTGCGGACGGCCTTCTTCGGTGAATCCGATGGTGTCCAAAATCATCCGGTCCGACTCGTTGGCCAGCTTGATCCAGTAGTCGTGAAGCTCTTGGTAATTGATGAGCTCGTAGTCGGCGCCGATCTCATGGCCGAACTGTTCGTCGGGCGTGGTGACGCGGTCCTGTGCCGCTAGTGGCGCGGTAAAGACAGCCCCCGCCAGCAGAAGACCTAGGGAGGGCAAAACGCGAATACGCATATGCTGATCGCTCACTTATGGTTGATCATACATCTCAGATGACTGATTCTCTTGTCCGTCCCGTGGGGCGTCAACAACCCAGGGGGATACACTAGGAGGCCGCAGGGTCTCTCGTGGGTACGTCGCGACGACTCCAACGCCAATTGCACAGGGTACCCAACTGATGCTGTACACAAGACACCTCTCCGAGGCCCTCGTGTTGAGTGCCTACCTGTTGATGCCGTCGCCCGCCGCCGCTCAGAACAGCCCGCTTCGGTTGGTTGCAGAGCCCGCGGCAGCGACCCTGCAGGTCGGAGCCGAGTTGCCGATCTCTGTGCGGGTTGTCGACGCCGCTGGGGAAACAGTCAAGATGGCCGTCCGTTTTGCCGCGCCTCGGACTGTGTTGCGGTACCGCAACGGAATGCTTCAGGCCTACCGCGCCGGAGAGTTCGAGATCATCGCGACGGCGGTTATGCCTGCCGGTGCCAGCAACGGCCCCGCACCGCTAACCATTCCCGTCACCATCAATTGGCCGGCAATCAATCGCCTGGATCTGCACCCTTCTGGGGAGCGCCTCTTCGAGGGTACGACGCTGACGCACGCACCAACTGCGTTTCACCCGGATGGCACACCCCGCCCTGACCTGCTCGTGGAGTGGTCCAGTTCGAACAGCTCTGTGGCCACCGTCGACCGTTGGGGTAGCGTTACCGCACATGGAACGGGCGCCATCACGATCTCGGCGGCGGTCGACGGAGTCGTGCAGACGACGACCGCCTACGACGTCACGGCCTTCCCGGCCACGGAGTTAGCGATCCGCGGAGGAGCCGATGCCGCCCGGACCGGAGACGTGTTGCACTTCGAGGCCACAGGTGAAGGCCCTTCGGGTACGGTGGATGGACTTCCAACCACCTGGGCGTACACGTTCGTCCCCGACGACTCGATCAAGGCGCCGGGCTCAGCCGCCATCATCGAAGACGGCGCATTCGTCGCCGAAGTCCCCGGACGGTACACCCTGCTCGCGATGTCCGGCCCACTTACGGCCAGGAAGACGGTTCTCGTCCACGGCCGCGATGCGATTCAAGAAGTCGAACTCCAAGGCCAGGGCGCGGTCCAGGACCAACACACCTCGGACCTCTGGATCTTCGAAGGCGTGGACGGCCGAGACTACGCCGTCACAGGGACCTGGTCAGCAGATGGGTGGGCGTACTTCTGGGACGTCACGAGCCCGACCAGCATCGTGAAGACGGATTCAATTCAGATTGATGCACGGACCGTGAACGACGTCAAGGTCGCGCCGAACGGCCGCTACGCGGCGCTCTCGCGGGAGGGGGCATCCGACCGCCGCAACGGCGTCGTCATTCTGGACATGGCCGACCCGGCGCACCCCACCATCGCGTCTACCTTCGATACCAACGGAGTGACCGGCGGCGTTCACAACATGTTCGCGACGGACGACTACCTGTTCGCGCTCGCCAATGGCGACAAATACGTGATCATCGATGTGCGTGACCCGTACGACCCGAAGTTCGTGAGTGAGTACAACCATCCCAACAGTCGGATCCACGACGTGTGGGTGCACGATGGGATCGCCTATTCCTCCGAGTGGCAAAACGGCGTCATCGTGGTCGACGTCGGGAATGGCCGATGGGGTGGCTCGATCGAGAACCCCGTGTTGGTGACAAGCGTGCCGTACCCCGTCGGCGCGACCCACGCGGCCTTCCCCTACTTCCAGGAGACCACCGGGAAGTTCTACCTCTTCCTCGGCGATGAGATCTCCGGCGGACGAGATCGTGCCTGGGGCGGTGGCGGCACCGACGACCAGCCGTACGATCCGAAGACGGGGACCGGCGGAGTCCAGGGTCGCATGGATGGGTATCTCCACATTATCGACTTCACTGACCCCGAAAACCCACGGGATGTCGCCCGCTACGAGGTCGCAGAAGCCGGGACCCACAACACCTGGGTGGAAGACGACATGCTCTACCAGGCGTACTACAAGGGCGGCCTACGCGTCGTGGACGTGTCAGGCGAGCTCATGGGAGACCTAGGGGCCCAAGGGCGTGAGGTAGCCGTCTACAAGCCTCAGGACCCAGGTGGCTACTATGCCAACCAAACGTCCGTCTGGGGGCCGCAGCCCTACAAGGGGCATGTGTTCTTCTCGGACATGAACTCTGGGCTGTGGGCCGTGAAGGTCCAGCCGAAGTCGCGGCCGATTAGCTGATTGGGTTTGGCGGAGGCGAGCGGAAGGGCACACGGCGTCCTCTCGGGGGAATCGCCGCGGCGTAGCCCGCGAAGACAGCCTTACGACGCGCGTGAAGCGCCGCGTCGCTTAGCGAGCCCCCGAAGGGTGCCCAACGGAAAAGGGCGAGCACCCCTGAGAGAACGCCGTGCGCCCTTCCGGCGGAGCCCGCGAAGCGCCAACGACTAGTAGTCCACCGGCCGCAAGTAAAACTCCCCAATAGCCGAAGACGACAGAACTGCGACCGTGGGCAACTCTCGTTTCCAGTGGGTGCTCTGCAACCGCCGCCAGACGACCTCGATCGCCTCTGGCGGGAAGCCAAGCCTCTCGAGGTCCTTCACGGAGTACCCTCGCACCAGCGCATGCAGGATCGGGTCCGCGTCGTGGTACGACACGCCGAGTTCGTCTTCATCGGTGACACCCTTCACGAGGTCTGCGGTGGCAGGCTTTTCGATAATGACGTCGGGTACACCCAAATGCCTCGCGAGCGCCCAGACCTGAGTCTTGAAGAGGTCCCCGATGGGATTGATCGGGGGTGAGTCATCCGCGTGCCATGTGAAGTAGCCCAAGAGGCGCTCACTCTTATTCCCGGTCCCCAACGGAAGGGCCCGCAGTTTCGCTGACTGATCGAAGAGGATCACGGCGCGAGTCCTCGCCATGAGGTTGCCCTTCCTCAGAGGCGAGATGCCAGGCTCGTATTCGTCGACGTACCGGTCGATCGGGTCAGTGATCTCGATCGTCTGCGAATGTGCCCCAGTCGCATCGAGAGCCAACTTCGCGTGTTCGAGGCTCTCGGAACTCGACTCGCGATAAGGGAGCCGGAAGCCATATACGTTTTCGGGTCCGAGCGCCCTACAGGCCAACGCGAGCGAGACGGCGGAGTCGACGCCTCCGCTGACTCCGACCACAACCTTCTCGAAGGACCTACGCCTCTGCACTTCGTCCCGAACAAACTCGATCAGAGTTCGTTCGACGAGTTCGAGATCGAGATCGAGCGCCGCAGGATCCGATAACGACGGGTCGTCGGTCATCACGGCGCCGCGGCCCGCGAGCACAGGAGCGGACATGGCTTCGCTGGGCTCCGGATCACCGTCCTCAATCGTGTCATCCGACTTCGAGCCGGACCTGGTCGCTTCAAGGGATCTCTGAAGATGCGGGAGCATCTGTTCGAGGTCTGCGAGCAATGGCGCGGAGACGCGGGCCCGATCAATCGCAGACGCCTCCAAAGAGGCGATGGTCACCCCTTCCTCCAACAACGGACCTCGCTCCAGAATGCGCCCGTCAGGCCCCACTGCGATCGATCCACCAGGAAACAGCTTCCCTCCCTCTGACCCGACTAACTGGGCAACGACGACGAAGATCCCGTGTTCGGTCGCCGCACCCGGTGCTAGCTGTTCCCAACGCTCCAGATTCGCCGGCCTTCCTCCCGCCCCCGGGCGAAAGTCACGAGCGGGCGAAGCGCTCACCACAATGAGAACCTCCGCCCCGTCCATCGCGAGGATCGTGTGGGGCATCGAGTGCCACATCTCCTCACAGATCAGCACTCCCATACGGCCGAAGCGTGTGTCGAAGGCGCGCACGTCGGTACCTGGCTCCACGAAACGGGCCTCGTCAAAAATCCCATATGTCGGAGGGAACATCTTTCGGTGGACGTGCCGCACAACCCAGCCTTCCGGAGAAGGTTCGAGATAGGCCGCACTGTTGTATAAGCGCCGGCGCCACCGCTCGTAGAAGCCGACTGCCAGATCCGGCGCATCCGCAGGCGGCACGCCGAGCATCTCGACCAGCGTCTCTACGGAGAGGGCCGCCTCAGCTACGCCGCCCTCCAGGAAGTACCCGCTGAGAGCGGCTTCCGGAAACACCACCAGGTCCGCGTGATCTACCTGCGACGCCACGAGGTCACGCACCGCACGGATGTTGCCGGGGACGTCACCCTTTGTCGGCTTGAATTGAACGAGCGCCACGCGAAGGGGTGGCCGGGCCTCGATTGAACTCATGAGCAGTCGTTCTGTCCGGTTTCTGGAGCTACTGGGCCTTTCGGCCAAGACGCAACAAAGGTATCCCTACGGTCCGCAAGTTGCAGTGCCGCATCACACCTGCGTAAGGATCGGAACGCCCGTTCGTACGCGGGGGTTATAGAGAATCCACCATTCGCTGACGCCCGGGGCGCCCGCATGACACATCGCATCGCATCGTTGAGCCTTCTTTTCGCCCTCGCCGCTCCAGGCCTGCACGCGCAGACCCAAGTGGTCGAGGCACCACGAGTACCCGTGGTCGATGCCCTTGCCGATGCGGTTGAGGCCATCTCAACCATGCACATGGATGGCTTCAGCGACTCGACACTCTGGGAAGCGGCGATCGACGGGATGATCGCGGCGCTCAATGATCCGTATGCCGAACTCTTCACGCCTGTCGAAGCTGAAGTTTGGGAAGAAGAAACCACCGGAAACTACTCGGGCATTGGGCTTCAGATTACGCCCCTCAACGATGAGGTCACAGTCACCGCCGTGTTCCGGAGTACACCCGCGATGCAGGTCGGCATCGTAGTCGGTGATGTCCTGGTCGGTGTGAACGAGCACGACGCATCGGGATGGACCACCGGCATGGCGGCCGATTCCATTCGAGGTCCGGTCGGGTCGAACGTCCTCGTTAAGGTCAAGCGAGCGGGCTATCCAGACCCGATCGCCCTAGACATCACCCGAGCCGAAGTCCACGTGCCGGCGGTGCACTACGGAGTCCTAGAGTCGGGAATCGGCTACGTCGTGCTTGATCGAGTGGCCCGGAACGCTGCCCGCGAAATGAACGCAGCGCTGGCGGAGCTGGGAAGTACGAGCGGACTCATCATCGACCTCCGTAGGAATCCGGGCGGCTTCCTCGATGAGTCTCTAATGTTGGCAGACCTGTTCCTAAAACCTGGCTCCACGCTGGCGAGTACGGTGCAGCGCATTCCTGGGTCTGCCCCGGGTGAGATGTCGACCGATTCCTTCGACGATCGCTGGCCGCAGCTCGTGCCTGACCTTCCCATGGTGATCCTTGTCGACAGGTTCACCGCCTCTGGGGCCGAGATTTTGGCCGGCGCTCTACAGGACTACGATCGAGCCATCGTGCTCGGCGAACGCTCCTTCGGGAAGGGCGTGGTTCAGACCGTGATGCCTCTTCCCGGGAACCGCCGCCTCCGCTTCACGACTGGATCGTGGCATACCCCACTCGGTCGGTCACTCCAACGCTCGCGGGATGCGCTGGGCCGCCCGATGGAGGAAGACTTAGACACCTTCCCTCGCGTCACAACAGCAGCGGGTCGGACCCTTGTGAACGGTGGAGGAATCTTCCCGGATCTCGAGATCGAGGACGACACCCTCAAGATCATCGAGCGTGAGCTGATTACCGAAGTCAACGAGAAGCAGATTCCGCTTGGTCTCCGCCTAGCTGAGCTCGGCTTCGACGCAGCGGCCGCACGGCGTGACACCAACCAAGAACCAAGCTTGGACGCCGCCGAGTTCGACGGACTGGTGACGCTACTTCGGGATGCTGGCCTTTCTGAAGAGCTCCTCGGCGACGAGACCATTCTCGAATATCTGAACTGGCGCGGCCGCATCAATGTGGCCCAACGCATGGAGGACATCGGTGCCGAGGCAGACTTCCGTATGGAACGGGACCCCGTGCTCACCGAGGCCGTGCGTCTGATCCTGACAACCATGTCCCAGGCGGGGCTGATCGAGGCCGTGGACGGTGAGTCAGGCCGCGGCGGCGGTCAGGAAGGTCCAACCGGCCGGTAGTCCGCCAGCCGGAGCCCCGCGTTCGCTAACTCCGGGGATGAAATCGCCGGTGTACGTCGCGCAGGTACTCACGGTCGACATGTGTGTAGATCTGGGTCGTCGAGATATCGACGTGTCCCAACAGTTCTTGCACCGCGACTAGGTCGGCACCGCCTTCCACCAAGTGTGTCGCGAATGTGTGGCGAAGGGTGTGCGGCGAGACCTTCTTCGTAATACCTGCCCGGACCGCGCTATCCCGTACCAGCTTCCACACGGACTCGCGACTAAGAGGACGTCCACGCACGTTCAGGAAGACTCTTCCTGCGCCGTTCCCCTGCTCCAACGAAGGGCGCACCTCGCGGAGATAACGTTCGAGGGCTCGCTGAGCCGGTCCCCCGAGGGGTACGAGCCTCTCCTTGGAGCCCTTGCCGAAGACGGTCACAAAGGCGTCGTCTCGATTGAGGCTGGACAGCGGGAGTTCGACCAACTCCGTGACGCGGACGCCGGATGCATACAGCACCTCGAGAATGGCACGGTCACGCCAAAACAGTGCCTTGGTCGGGTCAGGAGCGTCTAGGAGCTGCTCCACCTCCTCACGCGTCAGGAAGTCGGGAAGTTTCCTCCCTACTTTGGGGCTATCCAGTCTCTCCGTGGGATCCGTCTGGAGACCCCCTTCCGCGATGAGGAATCTGAAGTACGTGCGGATCGCACTCTGGGCCCTCCGTATCGAGGTCGGCGCAAGGCCCGCGTCGCGCAAATCGAACACCCACTCTCTGAGATCCGCAGGAGTGACGGCTTCGGGGGTCCGGATCGCACGACCCACCATGAATTCAGCCCAACGAGTGAGGTCCCGGTCATACGCCGACACGGTGCGAGCAGACAGGCCACGCTCAAATGACAGGTAGTCCTGGAACTGCTCGAAACGGAAGGTTCTAGGAAGAGCCTCGCGCGCCCCAGATGACTCACTCATCGACGGCGTGTCTGGTGCGCCACCACGACACCCCTACCACGGCAACGGCGACGACCGCGGCGGCTAGAAGCACTCCGTTCACATTCGCCAAGAGCATCCGCAGGCGGTCTAGGTTCTGGCCGGCTAGCGCCCCGAGCCAAATGAGAGCCCCGTACCAAATCGCCGACGCCAGGGCGATGGGGATCACGACGAAAATAAGCGGCTGATGTGTGACGCCGGCGAACACCGGAACGATGGATCGGAGGCCCGGCAGAAATCGAGTCAGGAAGATTGCCAGCGTGCCGAATCGGTCGTAGAACGTCCGCATTCGATCCATCTGGTGCGGCCGAAGCACGTGGCGGCCCCATCCGTTCTGAAAGAAGGCCGGCCCGTGCAGATACCCGACACGGTACATCGCAACCGCCGAAGCGACGTTCAGGACCCATGTCGACAAGAACAGCCATCGGCGATCCAGGTCTCCTACAGCCGAAAGAAATCCACCGAAGGCAACAAAGGTGTCAGCCGGGACAGCGGGAAGCACGTTCTCGACAGCCGCCCCCAATCCCAGCACGAGATAGACGAGGCCGTTCGGGACACGATCTACCCAAACAAAGAAGTCAGCCAACATTCACCCCCTCAATGTGGGTGAGAGGGGCTACCGTTGCCCTGCTATAGGGGCCAAGCCCCTCCACCACTGCCGGCTTCTCCACCGGCCGCTCCCGACTGTGGCTTGATCAGCGCGACTGCATGTACGGCAAGGCCTTCACCCGCGCCGATCCACCCCATTTTCTCGTTCGTCTTACCCTTGATCGAAATCGCCGTCGAGGGCACATGCAAAACCTTGGCAAGGCTCATCCGCATCGCATCTACATGCGGTCCGATCTTCGGGGTCTCGCAGATTACCGTGACGTCGATATTCCCCACTCGATAGTCGCGCGCATCGAGTACTCGCATGGCCCGGGCGAGCAGGTCCATGGAATCGGCGTCCTTCCATTCGTCGTCGCTTGGCGGGAAGTGACTGCCCACGTTCCCTGCGGCTGCCGCCCCTAGAATGGCGTCGATTATCGCGTGGCACACCGCGTCACCGTCCGAATGCCCTGACAGCCCAGCATGGTCGGGGATATGCACTCCTCCCAGAACCAGCTCACGGCCCTCGAGGAAACGGTGGGAGTCATAGCCCGTGCCGATTCTCATGGCAGTCGACCGGTCAGCCGTCCCACCGCTGGATCGCCAAGCAAGCGTTATGTCCACCAAAGCCGAACGAATTGCTGAGTGCGAGCTTCACGTCCCGTTCCATCATGCCACCGTGCGCATACTCGAGATCGCACTCCGGATCCAGTCCCGAAAAATTGATCGTTGGCGGGATCTTGCCGGTCCGGCACGCCTGTATGGACACAATGCCTTCCAAGGCTCCGGCAGCTCCGAGCAAATGCCCGGTCATCGACTTCGTCGAGCCTACAACGAGGTTGTAGGCGTGATCTCCGAATACCGATTTGATCGCTGACGTCTCGATCGCGTCGGCCATCGTGGACGTCCCGTGGGCGTTCACATAATCGACGTCCTCAGGCCCTACACCAGCATACTCCATGGCCATTCGCATCGCGTTCTGCGCACCGTATCCATCCGGCGGCGGCGCGGTGATGTGATGGGCGTCCGCCGATAGGCCGTATCCGACGATCTCTGCCATGATCTCGGCACCTCGCGCTTGGGCATGCTCGAGCGACTCCAGTACGACGGCGCCCGATCCTTCGCCCATTACGAAGCCGTCTCGATCCGCTGAGAACGGCCGACTAGCACCCTCTGGGTCGTCGTTTCTGGTGGACATCGCCTTAAGCGACGAAAACCCAGCGAACGTCATGGGCGTGATGGTCGCCTCGGAGCCTCCAGCGATCATCATGTCCGCGTCACCGTGCCTGATGTGACGCATCGCATCACCGATCGCATGTGCAGAAGAAGCACACGCGGAAACGGTCGCGTAGTTCGGACCCTGCAGATTCCACCGTATGCTGATGAAGCCCGCGGTGATGTCCGGGATAAACATCGGGATGAAGAAAGGGCTGACCCGTTTCGGTCCCCCCGCCAGCATTTTCTTGTGCTGTTCCTCGAACGTTTTGATCCCGCCGATTCCGGTGCCGAAAATCACACCGAACCGTTTTGGATCCATGCCATCAGGTAACCCGTCGAGGCCCGCGGACTTCAAGGCCTCACCAGACGCTGCGATCCCAAACTGTGAGACCCTGTCCTGCCGTTTGGCATCCCGGCGGTCCATGTGGTCGAGGGGGTCGAAGCCCTTTACCTCGCAGGCAACACGACAGGCCCACTCATCTGTCACCTCACATTGGGTAACAGGCCCGCCACCGCTCTTGCCGTCCAACATGTTCTGCCAGCTGGATTCCAGGTCCTTCCCGACGGGAGAAACCAGTCCCATACCCGTCACAACGACCCGCCGCGGCGCTTCACCTGTTCCGTTCCCCATGGTCATGCCCTTCCCGATCTGAAGATGGTCCGAGGACTCAGCCCTCTCCGTTCTCCTTCAGGTACTTGATCGCGTCGCCGACGCTACGCATCTGCTCGGCGTCCTCATCCGGGATGTCGAGGCCAAATTCCTCTTCAAACGCCATTACCAACTCAACGGTATCGAGAGAATCGGCTCCGAGATCTTCCACGAACGACGCATCGTCCGTGACTTTCTCAGGCTCAACGCCCAACTCGTTGATGATAATTTCTCGTACACGGGCCTCGATGGACTCGCTCATTGCTCCTCCTAGGGGTTCTGGAAGCGACTGCTTGTGTTTGTCATTGTGAAAATGGTGGTGCGGGCGAAACGAGAACTACATGACCATTCCGCCGTCGACCGCCAATACCTGGCCGGTAATGTAGCGCGCTGCAGGCCCCACGAGAAACCTCGCAACGCCAGCAACATCGTCGGTTTCCCCAAGTCTTCCCAGAGGAATCTGTCCCTGGAGCGCCTCGACCTGTGATTCCGTCAAGTCACCGGTCATATCAGTGCTGATAAAGCCCGGCGCGAGGGCGTTACAGCGCACGCCCCGCGAGGCCAATTCCTTGGCCACACTCTTGGTCATTCCGACCATTCCGGCTTTTGACGCCGCATAGTTCGTCTGACCGGCGTTCCCGATGATCCCAACTACGGATGTGATGTTGAGGATCACGCCCTCACGACGTTTCATCATTCCGCGAGTTACGGCACGCGTGAAGTTAAACGCGCCCTTGAGGTTAGCAGCGATCACGTCATCGAATTCCTCATCCTTCATTCGAAGAAGAATGTTGTCCCGCGTGATCCCCGCATTGTTCACGAGAATACCTACAGGACCAACCTCAGCCTCTACAGCCGAGAGGGTCTCCTTAACCTGCTCGGAGTCCGCAACGTCGCACGCGAATCCCATGTGGCCCTCACCAGGGAGGGCAGCGGCTGCTTCTGAAGCGCGCTCACCGTTCCGACCGATTACTGCAATCTTGGCGCCGGCGTCTGCAAGAGCCTGAGCGATGCCTAGTCCAATACCGCGAGATCCGCCGGTGACGAGCGCCACTTTCCCTTCGAGTTCCTGACTCATGATCATATCTCTCTTTTAGGCGACGCTAGGCTTAGGTGTACCAACTCTCGAGGTCCGTTGGCTCACCCAACGATCGACATGGGAGGCCCTTCGCATTCCGTCGATTGAGTCCACACAGAACACCCCCGGGCCCAAGTTCCAGGAAGGAATCGACCCCGTGGTCAACCATCGCTTGAATGGATCCACTCCAACGGACAGGCGACGTCAGCTGTTCCACCAGAAGCTCGCGTGCTTGGGCGCCTTCTGTGACCGGAGCAGCGGTAACGTTGGATACTACTGGGTACGCCGGGTCCTGGAAGTCGATGGAATCCAGATTCTGACGAAGCCCTGCCGCCGCTGGCTCCATCAGGGGCGAGTGAAACGCGCCAGAGACGTTGAGTTGTACCGCCCTCTTGGCTCCGGCCTCCTTAGCTCGCGCCATCCCCTGCTCTACTCCGGCTCGGTCACCACTAATGACGACCTGACCACGGGAATTGAAGTTGGCAGGGACACAAATCCCAGTGTCCACCGAGGCACAGACATCTTCGACGTCCGCGTCGGCGAGGCCAAGAATCGCAGCCATCGTTCCCGGGCGAGCCTGTCCGGCGTCGAACATGAGTTCTCCCCTCAGCCGCACAGCGGCCAGGGCATCCTCGAACGTCAGTGTGCCCGCCGCGACATGCGCGCTGAATTCACCCAGTGAGTGACCTGCCGCAAAAGAAACGGGACCGAGCCGCTCCTGCACGACACGCAGCACGGCGACCGAATGTGCAAGAATGGCCGGCTGAGCGTTCTTGGTAGCCGTGAGGTCGTCTTCGGGGCCATTCGCCATCAGAGACGATAAGGAAAAGCCCAAAACGTCATCAGCGGCGGAGAGGGCGGCCGCGGCCGCAGGTTCGGAAGCAGCCAGTGCCTGCGCCATACCGATAACCTGGGACCCCTGGCCGGGGAAAATCAGAGCAAGTGACATATCTGTTTTGGGGGTTACCAGCGGAGCACCGTCGCACCCCAGGTGAGGCCGGCGCCGAAGGCTACGATGAGAACGTTGGAACCAGGCCCGATGAGGCCTTTCTCCACGACTTCGTCCAGCGCGACCGGTACAGTCGCGGAGCTCATGTTCCCATACCTGTCGACATTCACGTAGACCTTCTCCATCGGGATCCCGGCATACTTCGCGGTCGCTTCGATGATCCGGATGTTCGCCTGATGCGGCACGAGGATGTCGACATCCTCCGCGGTGAGTCCAGCGGATTGCAGCGCGATATCACACGCTTCTGCCATCGACCGGACTGCATTCTTGAAGATCTCCCGGCCCTGCATACGAACCAGATAGCTCTTGTCATCGAGAACTTCCTGGCTCATCGGGTGGACTGCGCCCCCGCTGGGCCTGTACAACAAGTTGCCCAGGTTCCCGTCCGACTGGAGGTGACTGGAAAGAATCCCTCGGCCCGACCCGTTTGACGGGCGGATCACCGCGGCACCCGCTCCGTCTCCGAAGAGAACGCACGTGGCCCGGTCTTCCCAGTCCACGATCGCACTCATCTTCTCGGTAGAGACCACGAGCGCGACTTCACCTCGACCGGCCGCGAGATAGCCTTCTGCCATGCTGAGTCCGTAGATGAACCCGGAGCAGGCGGCCATCAAATCGAAAGCAACCGCGTTGGAGCAACCCAGAAGCGCCTGAACATCGCAAGCGGTCGACGGAAGCCACCGATCTGGAGTGGCGGTCGAGAGAATGAGGATGTCTACCTCACCCGGCTCAACGCCGGCCCGCTCCATGGCCTGACGTGCCGCCCCGGCCGCCATGTCAGCCGCACACATATCGTCAGGGGCGATCCGGCGCTCACGAATTCCAGTGCGAGAGAAGATCCACTCGTCGGACGTGTCCATCCGCTGCGCGAGATCGTCGTTCGTCACCACGTTGTCGGGCAAGTATCTACCCGTTGCGGCGATTTCGACGATCGGGTTGGGCTTCTTCATTACGACTCCTGGATGAACGCGGCGAGTTCCCGCGCACTGTGCTCCACCATGTTCGAACGTACAGCCCGCGACGCAACCTTCAGCGCGTTCCTAATGGCCTTTGGCGTCGAGGCACCGTGGCAAATAATCGAAACCCCATCAACACCCAACAGAGGGGCGCCACCCGTCTCAGAATAGTCTAGGACTCGGAAGACGTCTTCGAGATCGACGTCGGTGTCCGCGACATCCAGTCCTTTCTTCAACATCTGGATGATGAAGGCGGCCACCGACTCATAGAACTTCAACAGTGCGTTCCCGACGAAGCCGTCGCATACCACCACATCACACGACGCTCTGATGATGTCACGGCCCTCCACGTTACCAACGAAATTCAGTCCGGATTCAGCTGCCAGCAGACGATGCGCTTCTACAGAAAGTTCGTTCCCCTTGCCTGGCTCTTCACCGATGTTCAGCAACCCGATTCGGGGAGTCTCGCGCCCCATCATGTCCTGAGCGAAGATGTTCCCAAGATGGGCGAACTGAACGAGGTGATGAGGCTTGCTGTCGACGTTGGCGCCAGCGTCCAGAAGGAGGCACGGTTCGGCTGAAGTGGGCAGCACGGTCCCGATGGCCGGCCGATCGACACCTGGCAACGGCCGGAGTGTAAACAGCGACGTCGCCATCACAGCTCCGGTAGAGCCACCGCTGACGAAGGCGTCGGCGTCACCGGCCTTATGCAACTTCAAGCCGACGACGATCGAGGAATCAGGCTTTCGCCGGATCACTGATGCTGGCGGGTCGGCAGCCGTCACGCGGTCCGGTGCGTGAAAAATCGTCAGCCCAGGGGGGATCTCGGCATACGCGGAAAGCTCCGCTTCGATCGAGTCTCGGTCACCAACAAGAACGATCTCTACATCAGACTCGAGTTCGCTCAGCGCCTCGATCGCCCCCGCCACTTCCGTGCGGGGAGCATGATCCGTACCCATCGCGTCAAGAACGATGCGCACTAGCGGACCTCAGTAGAGGTGAGAGGACATAGCTCGGGCAAAGCCCGACCTAGTCGATACTGACTTCGAGGACTGGCTCGCCACGATAGTGTCCACAATTCGGGCAAACCCGATGCGGAATCTTGGGGTCACCACAATTCTGGCACGCATTGACGGTCACATCTTCGGCCTTGTAATGAGTCCGACGCTTCCGCTTGCGCTGCTTTGAAATTCGCTTCTTTGGGACGGCCATGACCTACTCACTTTTCCTTGAGCGCCCTGAGAGCCTCCCACCGGGGATCGGGCTCGTCCAAAGTACAGTCGCATGAATCAGTATTTCGATTCACACCGCACCTCGGGCACAGCCCCTGGCATCCAGGTCCGCAAACCACGTATGGATCGGCCGTGAAGATCACTTCCTCACGCACCGCATTACTCAAATCGAGTTCATCACTCGGGTCGTACACATGCACACCGTCATCGTCTTCGACGTCGGCTGAATCTGACGCAACGAACACGACCGTCAGGTCGTGTTCAAAGCCTCTTTGGACCGGCTTGAGGCATCGTCGACACTCTCGTGCCAACGCTCCCTTCACACTGCCCCGGACCACGATCTCCCCTGTTCCAGCATGCGTGGCCATGAGCCTCACATCAACTGGCCCAACCCACGAAACACCGCTCTCATCCCACAACGGTGCATCCGCCGGGAACTTAGCCTCGACAGTGACCGATCCCTCTCGTGCAAGACGATTTAGATCAAGTCTTAGCATAGTCGTGAAAGTTAGCTGCGGTGCCGAAATTGTCTAGAGGATCAGGTACCGAATTCTGACACTCCAGATCATCCGATTCCGAGCTGCGTGTGCTAGGAAAAGAAGAAGTCAATCTCGATGGCTGCATTCTCGTCCGAATCAGACGCATGAATGGCGTTCCGGCCCTTGGATTCGGCATAAAGCTTACGCACAGTGCCGTCTGCGGCCTCTGCCGGGTCCGTCGCGCCAATGACCTCACGGAGTTTCGGGACCGCATTCTCGGCCTCCAAGACCATGGGCATGACGGGTCCAGACATCATGAATTCGACCAATTCATCGTAAAACGGCCGCCCCTCGTGAACCGCGTAGAACGCGCCGGCCTGCTCCGCATTCAGAGAAGTCATTCGGAGGGCCTTCACGGTGAACCCAGAGGCTTCCAGAAGGGCGAGGATATTCCCGGCATTTCCGGCGGAAACGGCATCTGGCTTTATGATCGCGAGCGTCTGACTCATGAATCGTCTTCGTTGTTTGTTTCGAGGATAGCGGCACCCTCATGTAGGGACCGCAGAATCGAATCGCGAGTGACGAAGCCAATCAGCTCGCCATCACGCACTACTGGAAGTTGTTCAACGTCTCGGTTGACCATCATATGCGCCGCCTCGTTGAGCGGCTGGTCTTCCGAAACACAAAGTACAGCTCGAGTCATGACGTCACGGGCCAACACTTCGGGGCCCTCGTCCGCCTTTGCCGGCTGCTCCGCCGGAGCGCTTCGCAGGATCTGCTCTAGCGCGTCGCCCGACGTGATAATTCCGAGTACTTCGTACTGTTCACCGACCACCGGTACCGCCCTGACACCTCGCCGCACAATGAGGTCGATGACCTCAGACAGCGGTGTATCCGGGTATACGCGGTACTTGACCGGCTCCAAAGCAGCATCGACCAAAAGCACTTTCTCTTCCATCGAGAATTGCGCGACGCCGCTAGGCGAGCGCGTCCTGGATCAACCCGACGAGATCCGCCGGTCGCTGCGCTACGGAGATTCCGTTCTCCTCGAACGCCTTGATTTTGTCTTCTGCTGTGCCCGATGCACCACTGATGATCGCACCTGCATGGCCCATCTGCCGGCCCGGAGGCGCCGTCCGCCCCGCAATGAAGCCGACAACAGGCTTCGTCATATGGGCACTGACGTATTCGGCCGCCTCCTGCTCGTCCGTACCACCAATTTCACCGATCATCACAACACCCGTGGTGTCCGGATCGGCTTCAAAGGCAGCCAGGCAATCGATGAAATTCGTGCCGATGAGCGGGTCTCCGCCGATACCGACACACGTTGTTTGACCCAATCCAGCACCCGTGAGCTGGAAGACGGCTTCATAGGTCAGCGTGCCGGAACGAGACACGAGGCCGATCGGGCCTTCGGTCACGATCTTCCCTGGAAGGATACCGACCTTGGACTTTCCGGGTGAGATCAACCCCGGGCAGTTGGGCCCCAGCACCCTTACGCCCTTGTCCTTGGCGAAGGCATGGGCCCGGGCCATATCGAGCACGGGCACACCCTCAGTGATCGCAACGACGAACGAAACACCAGAATCCGCCGCCTCCAGGATCGCACCTGCTGCGAACGCAGGCGGCACGTAGATCACCGAAGCGTTGGCACCGGTCGCGGCAACCGCCTCGTCCATTGCGTTGAAGATCGGGACGGCCTTCCCGTTCGGTCCTTCGAACGTCTGTCCACCCTTACCCGGGGTGACACCCGCAACCACGTTCGTGCCGTATGCCATCATCTCACGCGTGTGGAACGAACCGTCCCGACCGGTGATGCCCTGAACGACGAGTTTGGTGTCGTTGTCGATGAAGATTGCCATGATCTAGTTCCCCTGCGCGAGCTGAACGGCCTTCTCTACGACCTCGTCCATGGACGTATAGGCAGAGAAACCAGCTTCGTGAAGGATTTCGAGTGCCTTTTCTTCGTTCGTACCTGTGAGACGAATCACGATGGGGGGCTTAATGTCGATGCGACGGGTCGCCTCGACGATGCCGTTCGCGACGTCGTCACAACGGGTGATGCCCCCGAAGATATTAAAGAGAATGGACTTCACGTTCGGATCCGAAGTGATGATCTCGAGCGCGGCAACCACTTTGTCCGGGTTGGAAGAACCACCGATGTCCAGGAAGTTGGCCGGCTCACCGCCGTAGTATTTCACCAGATCCATTGTGGCCATCGCGAGTCCTGCGCCGTTCACGCAGCACCCTACGTCACCGTCGAGCTTCACGTAGGACAGCCCCGCCTCACGGGCCTTCGTTTCCGAAGCCGGCTCGGACGACGTGTCCCGCATCGCTTCGACCTCAGGGCGACGGAACAACTCCGACTCGTCGATGCTCATCTTCGCATCGATCGCCTTCACTTCACCGGCCGGAGTCGTGATCAGCGGGTTGATCTCCGCCATGGACGACCCGGATTCGATGAACGACGTGTATAGCTGCCCTATGATCTTGGACGCTTGTTTGATCAACGCAGGATCTTCGTACAGAAAGTTGGCCAGCCAAAACGCCTGGTGGGGGAGAATCCCGTACCGCGGATCCACCGTCAGCTTACGAATGAGCTCCGGCGTTTCAGCAGCGACTGCCTCGATGTCGACGCCACCTTCAGCCGAGACCATGAACGTCGCGGCCTGCTTCTTCCGATCTACGAGAATCCCGACATAGGCTTCGGTGTCGATGTCCTCGGCCGGCGTCACGAGCACTTTCTCGACAGTTAGCCCTTTGATATCCATGCCCAAGATCGCGGCAGCGTGCTCTTTGGCTTCGGAAGCGTCCTTGGCCAGCTTCACGCCGCCGGCCTTACCACGCCCACCGGAGTGGACCTGGGCTTTGACGACAACCATCCCGCCGTATTGAGCAGCGATCGACTCCGCTTGTTCAGGAGTCGTTGCGATCTCTCCGGGAGGTACTGGAATGCCGGCCGCCCGAAAGCGTTCTTTGGCCTGATATTCGTGGATATCCATGGGGTCTCAATTGGGGAGAAGCCCTTCAGGCAGGGCGCAACAAGCGGCCGCCTGGGCGTGTAAAGCCCTTCAAACTACCAGAGGCCAGAGGGCCGATCAACGGCTGAAGAAGAGGTGGATCTGACGGTTTTCCTGGCTGTCAGGCGCCCCCACGCTCCAGTCTCTGAAGCAGCACGCGGAGTTCCTCAAGAGCGTCTCCGAAGCCCTGCCAATCTCCTTCTCTAGCTCGCGTTTCGGCCGTCTCCAACAAGTCCAACGCGCTCGCAGCCCAAGCAGTAGAAGTCAGCAGCGCCCCGTCCTCGGCGGGCAGAGGCGGGGCTCCCAGCGGTACCGGCCCGAGGGTCATGACCTCTAGGCCAGCCAACTGGGTGATCGCACCGGCGAGGTCCTCCGTCATCGCCACACGAACGCCATCACTGACTACAAAACGTCGCAGTTCTGGAATCGCATCGGCCTCCGCCGCGAGGAAAACCGGCTCCATGTAGAGAATCCGGTCTCCTGCCGGAACAAGATGCAGGTGCCCGGTCCAAACTTCGCTTCCCCCTGTGCGCCAGAGAGAGAACTGCTGTGAAATGTCCGGGTCCTGTTCCACCAGTGCTTCGATCTGTCGTGGCCCGGGCACTTGGTCCGTCACGGGAACGTCGTACAGGATCAACTCCGGGGCACCGAAAGGGTCAGTCCGTGCCGCGAGGATCCCCGTGAGGTTCTGCCGACCCGCAGGCACGAACACAGTCGTGAGGTGGAATCGGGCCGTCTCTTCGCCCGGCAAGGCGTAGATCCCGTACTCCGGTCGATAGGCGATGGGATTTGTGCCCTGAGCGAGCTCTTGGGGAGAGGCCCACACGTCCTGCTGGCCATGGAAAGCCGGCGCGGTTTCTTGGTGGTATTGGAGCAATACCCTGGCCTGAAGATCCAAAAGCGCGGTCGAATACCGGACGTGTGACCGAATGGCCTCAGGCATCTCCGATATGGGCTTGAACAGGGCCGGAAATGCGCTTTCGTATACGTCCAGCAACGGGTCGGCGATGGGGACTCGGTAGAAGTCCACATCTCCAGTCACGGCGTCGACGACGATTTTCACCGAATTGCGCGCGTATGTGACCTGTGACCTGAAGGTGCCGAGTTCGTAGACCGTTGAAAGCGGGAACGCACGCGTCCCTGTGAAGCCTTCCATAACCCAAACGATACGCCCATCTGCAATGACGGGGTACGCGGCCTCTGGGAGCCTTATGAACGGTGCGATCGCTCGGACCCGATCCTGAGCACGGCGCCGGTAGATCAGTCGACTGTCATCCGTCAGGTCGGACGCGAACAACAGATTCGAATCCTGAAAACGCCACGCCAACAGCGCAGTGCGAATCGCACCCGCCAGCTTGATCCCTCCAGGAAAGTCCACACCGGCCACGCCCAGCGCACCGTCCGGCGCCTGGAACTCGTCCGGTCCAGCATTGATCACTGCGTAGGGCTGAGGACCTCGGCCGAAGAAGATTTCAGATCGGTCCAACGCCAATCCGGGTAAAGACTGAGCGAGCGGTGACGCCTCTGGGGGAATGCCCGAGACCAGCATCGGTGGGCGCCCTTCGGGGGTGCGCTCCGCGGCCAGACTGGCCACTGCACCCATCCCTTCTACGTAGCGCTCTCTGAGATGGAGATTCTGCCAGTTGGGGTCCTGGATGCCGCCGGGAGACACTTCGCGGACCGAGACAGCTATCGGTACGGGTCCGTTGAGTCCCGGATACCGATCGATAGCAACGTCCTGGAAGTCATAGTAAGGGAATCTCGCTTCCAGTTCCCGATATGTGGCGAGCAATGCCCCGCTGGTCCAAACCGGAAGTCCCGCAAACTGACGCCCGACCTCAGGCCAATCTATGGCCTGTCCGGCCTCGAAACTGAACGGTCGGCGCTGCATCTCTTCGAGACCAAAACCAAGCCGTGTGTACTCGAGGTTGTACTCGATGAAGGACGCCTCACGATCCAACTCGTTCGGCTCCACACGGAATGACTGGATCATCGCGGGATAGAATTGCCCGATGACGATCATCGAGAGAACAACAGCAATCGAAGAGGTCACGATTGGTGTGACTCGGTTCTTCCAGGCGCCCCAAAAAACACCAACCCCACCCATGACGCAGATGATAGTCAGGGTCTGAAGACCGGGTAGCCGCGCCTGCGCGTCCGTAAAGCCGAAGATTCCGCTTACCGCAGAGGTCCCATCCAGCAAGAGCAGATACCGACTCAACCAGAGGCGCGCACCCAACATGACGAAGAAGAGCGCGAGCAGACCGCCGAGGTGCACTCTCGTGATGTCCTGAGCGTCGATTCGCCCCTTACCCCATCGCAGCGCTCCCGTCGCGGCATATCCTGCCGTAGCAAGGGTGAAGACCAGGAACGCGCCGATGAGCGCGAACGTGATCAGACTGGCTAAGACAGGCACCCAGAAGACGTAGAAGCCAGCGTCATGACCGAGCACCGGCTCCGTCACGCCCCAAACAACCGCATTCTTCAGCATCAGAATCTGAAGCCCGAGGCTGGCCGGGACCGCGGCGCCAAACCAAAGCGCGAGCAACGAGGAAACTCCCAACATGCCCCAAAACACGTAACTCTTCGGGAGCTGTTCCGAGATCTCCAGATTCCCGACACGACGCTTGATTTGGACCCCTCCGAGCGTTGTCGACGCGATACGCAGATTCAGGAAGATCACGATCCCCACCGCGACGCCTGCGACGATGCGCGTGCTCCACTCCCAAATTATCCGACGCCAAAAGACTTCGGAGTACCCAGACTGTGCGTGCCAGAGGATCTCTACGTACGCCTCAGACGCCATGCGCCCCACAGAGATCAAGAGTGCGACCCCCAGGGCGATCATGATGAGAAGTCGGCCGCCGCGCAGGGCTCCTAGCACGTTCGTGGGATCGGGCTTCATGTCCATCCTATTGGAAGGGTACGCCAGCGGCGGTGAGCCACTCGGCGACCTCGCCACGGATTTCGGCGAGTCGTTCTTGGGTGCGCGCCTCGAAACGCGCGACGATCACGGGCTGGGTGTTGGATGCACGCAAGAGCGCCCAGCCATCACCGAAGAGGACCCGCACGCCATCAACATCGATCGCGTCGTATTTGGACTTGAAATGCGCCACGGCATCTGCCACCACAGCCCACTTCTGTTCCTCCGTGACATCGATACGGATCTCAGCGGTCGATACATACACCGGGAAGTCCGCGACCATCTCTGACAGTGGACGCTCGGAGCGACTCACCAATTCGAGCAGGCGGCATGCGTTATACGGGGCATCATCAAAGCCCATGTAGTCGTCGGCAATCATGATGTGACCGGACAACTCACCCGCGATGAGAGCTCCAGATTCCTTCATCTTCTTCTTGATCAGTGAGTGGCCTGTCTGCCACATGATCGGCTCACCGCCGGCTGCTGCGAAGACCTCGGATAGTGCCTGACTGCACTTCACGTCGAATACGAGCTTCTGTCCGGGGCCACGCCGCTTAAGGATGTCGAGACCATACAGGAGCAGGAGAATATCTCCGCGTATGATGGCACCGTTTTCGTCCACGGCCCCAATCCGGTCCGCGTCCCCGTCGAAGGCCACGCCGAGGTCATGTGGCGTGTCTCGCACGGCCTTAATGAGGTCTTCGAGGTTCTTATCTACAGTCGGATCAGGATGATGATTCGGAAACGTCGGATCCGAGTCACAGAAGAGAGGCGTAACGTCAGCTCCAATCGCAGTGAGCAGCTTCTCGGCCACTAGGGAGCCGGTCCCATTCCCGCTATCGACCGCGACCTTCATTGGTCTCGCCAACTCGAAGCGGCGAGCAACGTCCGCGATGTACCGATCGAGCACTTCGACCTGCTCCATGCCCCCCGCACCGGATTCGAAATCCGATTCGATAATGCGGCGCTTCAACTCTTGGATCGTCCCACCATACAGAGAACCCTTCCCGAGCGTCATCTTGATGCCATTCCACTCCGGCGGATTGTGCGAGCCGGTGATCTGAACCGCTGCGTCGGTCTCGAACGTGTGTTCCGACCAATAGAGCGTGGGGGAAGGCACTGTGCCGACGTCGAGAACGTCGACCCCGGCGGCGCGGACGCCAGCCATCAGGCCGTTCGCTAGATCGGGAGATGTAAGTCTGTTGTCGTGCCCGACGGCAACCCGGGGCGAGCTGAGGCCCGTCTCCGCACGAACGTGAGACCCGAAGGCCCTTCCTACGCCCTCCGCTACATCTGCGTCGAGATCTTCTCCGACGATTCCACGGATGTCGTACTCACGAAAAATGTGTCCAGCGAGGGGCATACGGCTCTCAGGTGATGGTTATCAATGGGGCGTCAAACTAGCTATGCGGCCACCGCCAAACGAGACTAGCGCACGATCCTGACTAGGGCGCCATCCCGAGCATACCACCCCCGAGCGCACCCAGCCCTTGCACGCTGGCGCGAGCGAAGTCCAGAGCGGCGCTTGGGAAGATCCCTGTGTAGAGAATCAGCCCGACGCAGATGATCAGCGCCAACCGCATGGGAAGCGGCTGAATGACCATCGAGTGCTGGTCGGCGGCAGCGGATTTCTGCATCCACATCACCCATGCCACCCGGAGATAATACCAGTACGAGGCGATCGTGGTCATCACGAGGATGACCATCAGGACCCAGAGTTGGGAGTCCGCCGCCCCCTGCAGCAGGAACATCTTACCCATGAACCCACCGGTTCCTGGGAAACCCGCCAGCGAGAGCAAGAAGATCGTGAGGAAGACGCCCATCGCCGGCTGCGACCAACCGAAACCCGCATAATCGTCGATGTAGAGCCGTTCTTCCCCCTGGTGTGCCACGCTGATCACGATGGCAAACGCGCCCATGTTCATGAGCGTATACACGAGCAAGTAGAACAACATTCCGGCCGCAGCGTTCTCATTTGCGGCGGTCATCGCGACGAGCAGGTATCCACCATGTGCGATGCTCGAATAGGCGAGCATCCTTTTCACATTCGTCTGGACGAGCGCAATCAGATTGGCGGCAACCATGGTGATCGCGGCGAGCCACCACATGATTGGAAACCACGAATCGTAGGCAGCATCGAAGCCGACTAGGAAAACGCGAAGGAAAGCAACGAACGCTGCAGCTTTCACGGCCGCAGACATCCATGCGGTGACAGGAGCCGGGGCGCCCTCGTAGACGTCAGGCGTCCACATGTGGAAGGGTACCGCAGACACCTTGAATGCGAAGCCGACCATGAGGAGAGCGACAGCGAGTACGAGGAGTCCGGGCGTCGCCGCCCCACTCGCGACGCTGTCCCCAATGGCGGCGATATTCGTGCTCCCAGTTGCGCCATACGTCAGGGCGATCCCGTAGAGGAAGAACCCCGTCGAGAAGGCACCAAGAAGGAAGTACTTCAGTCCGGCCTCAGCCGACTTCCGGTCCCGGCGGTTGAACGCCGTTAAGGCGTACACCGCGATCGACATCACCTCGAGTCCGAGGAAAATCACGATAAGGTCGCGCGCGCCCGCCATGAACATCATGCCCGCGGTAGCGAACAGGATCAGCGCGTAGAACTCTCCGGCCTGAAGCTTCTGCCGATAGATGTACGCGAAGGAAATGAGCACCGTGAGGGCTGCCGCGAGCAGGAAGATCCAGTTCGCGAACAGGCGAAATCCATCGACCGCGATCATCGACGTGTTCCCGACCTCGGTGACTCCGTAGAGCCAACCGTTCGCGGCTGATGCCGCCAAGATTCCGATCAGGGTAAACCACCCCAGGTCCGCCCTCGGACCGAAACTCGGGTCACCGGTCGGAGCGGCGGAGCCTTCTTTGTTTTTGCCCGAGACCCCCGCGATGAGGACGATCATCCCCCAAACGCACAGTACGATCTCGGGAAGGAGCGCCCACACGAAGTGGAGCTGCCGGCTGAAGTCGAGTTCCATAAGCGGCTGGCGTTAGTTGTCGTCGGTGACGTTGTCGTCACCCACGGCGTCATCGTTCGATTCGGAGTCACCCGCCGGCGCATCGGCCGTCGGGAAGATCACAACTTGGAGGCCGTCCTCGGTCTCGACCGACGCCTGCCCTGCCGGTGCGGCGGCCTCTACACGCTCGAGGACCACCCGGACACTCGGTTCCATTCGCTCAAGGATCGGAGTGGGGTTCCACCCGATCACGATCATCAAAGCGCATAGAGGCGCGAGGATCACCATTTCTCGGCGCGAGAGGTCTTGAATCTCACGGTTCTCAGGCTTGTCGAGCTTATTGAAGAACATCGTCTGGACCATCGGCAGCATGTAGTACGCGGCGAAGATCACACCGAGAGAAGCCACAACCGCGATGATGGGGTGCGTCTCGAAGGTGCCGAGAAGCGCCAAGAATTCACCGATAAAGCCACTGGTACCAGGCAGTCCAATCGAAGCCAATGCTGTGAGCACAAACGCGCTCGTCAGAAGGGGTGCCACGCGAGCGATCCCACCGTAGTCTTCGATCTTCCTCGTGTGCCGGCGCTCATAGAGCATGCCGAGCAGGAGGAAGAGCGCTCCTGTGCTGATCCCATGGGAGATCATGACGACCAAGCCGCCCTGAAGTCCGTTCACGGTGAGCGCAAAGATCCCAAGCACCACAAAGCCCATGTGCGCCACCGATGTGTAGGCGACCAGCTTCTTAGCGTCTGGCTGCACCGCAGCGACCCAGGCGGTATACAAGATCCCGATGACACCCAGCACCAACATCGTCGAGACGACCGTCGGGTGTTGCGCGGCGACCGGAAAGAGCGGCAGCAAGAATCTCAAGAAGCCGTACGTGCCCATCTTAAGCAGGACCGCGGCCAGGATAACCGAACCCGGTGTCGGTGCTTCCACGTGTGCGTCTGGAAGCCAGGTGTGGAATGGGAATACCGGAACCTTCACGCTGAACGCGAGGGCGAACGCACTGAAGAGCCAGAGTTGCTCCGTCCCAGTCAGCGGTACCTGAAGCAGATCAGCGTACGCGAACGTCGGGAAGCCTAGAAGCGTCTTGGCCTTGAAGAACAGGTACATGATCGCCACGAGCATCAGCAGCGATCCGAACGCGGTGTAAAGAAAGAACTTGATGGCCGCGTAAATGCGACGTTCCCCGCCCCACACGCCCACGATGAAGTACATCGGGACCAGTGTGAGCTCGAAGAAGACGTAGAAGAGGAAGACGTCCGTGGCGCAGAAGACGCCGACAACACCTGCCTCAAGAAGGAGCATCAGCGCGTAGAAGGCCCGCTGTCGCTCCTTGATGTAATTGAACGATCCGAGGATGGCGATCGACGTACTGAAGGTCGTCAGCATCACCATGAAGAGGCTGATCCCATCGACACCCAGGGAATAACTCACCCCCCATGATGCGATCCACGGGATGCTGGTCTCCATCTGCATGGCACCCTGGCCGGGGTCAAACGACCACCAGAGACCGAAACTGAGGACCATTACGCCCAGAGACCACCAGAACGCGATCTGCTTCGCCCGCTCTTCTTCGGCCCACATCACCAGGCCGATACCCAGCATGGGAAGCCAAATGAGGGCGTGGAGAATCCAGCCTGTGTAGCCGATCGATTCGAGCATTGAAATCATACTCCCGCACCCATCTTAGGCCGCTCAAAACGGATGACTGACAAGGAACGGGAGCACGAGGAGCGAGACGTACTAGGCAGTACGTCGCAGCGAGTCGCGCGGACCGTGACGCCGTCAGGCGCCGTTTTCAGCGGCCTGTCCATTAGAAGATCGAGACTCCGAGGATGACTAAGACGCCGACGGTGAGAATGAATGCGTAGGTGTTCACGGTACCGGTCTGGAGCATGCTGGCTACGAAGCCTATGCCCCGGGCGGTCCACCCGACCCCGTTGACGATGCCGTCGATAATCCCAACATCGATGACCCTCCAGCAGAACCGCGACATGCGGATGATCGGCTGAACGATGAACCGGTCGTAGAACTCGTCCACGTAGTACTTGTTGAGCAGAACCTTCGAGAAGCCGGTCGGCTCCGGTGAGTCCTTGGCCGGCACAACCTTCTGTCCGCCCACGAACCGCACAGACGCGAACACAACCGTCATGGCGAGCACGGTCGAGATGATGGCCCACATGACTTCGCCACCACCAAACGGTGCCGAATGGGACAGCTCGCCCAGGTTGGCCTCTTGGATGTGCACAGCCTGAGCGGTGATCGGCTCGAGCCAGTGGTGCAGCCACTCACTCGTGAGCGGCCCGAGCCCTAAGAAGGACTCCCGAATCGCAGGTGGAACGTTGATCCAACCACCCACCAGCGACAGCACCGCGAGAATCGCCAGCGGCACCCACATAACGACCGGGGCTTCGTGGAGGTTCTTGGCCTCTTCCTCTCCCGTGCGATTCGTACCGTGGAACGTCATGACCATCATGCGCGTCATATAGAACGCAGTGAGCATGGCTGCGGCTAAGGCGATGATCCAGTAGGCCGTATAGAGCGCCGGGTAGGGAGCATTGGTAGCTCCGCCGAAGGCCCCGATCTGCCAGATGATCTCATCTTTCGAGAAGAAGCCAGCGAAGGGCCAGATCCCCGCGATCGCGAGCGTGGCGACCCACATCGTGATCCACGTGATGGGCATATGCTTTTTCAAGCCGCCCATGTTCCGCATGTCCTGCGCGTCTTCATGATTGTGCGTGGTGTGATACGCCTTGTGCATCGAGTGAATCACTGCCCCGGCACCCATGAAGAGCAGAGCCTTGAAGAAGGCGTGCGTCATCAAGTGGAAGACACCGGCGGCGTAAGCACCGACCCCTACCCCGACGAACATGTAGCCGAGCTGGGAGATCGTGGAGTAGGCAAGGACCTTCTTGATGTCGTTCTGCTTGAGCGCAATCGTCGCGGCAAAGAGCGCGGTGAGCACACCCACACCTGCCACGGTCGCGCTCGCAACGGGTGACAAGGCGAAGTAGACCGAAGACCGAGCAACCAAATACACACCCGCTGTGACCATCGTCGCAGCATGGATGAGCGCAGAAACAGGCGTCGGGCCCGCCATCGCGTCCGGAAGCCAGACGTAGAGCGGCATCTGCGCGCTCTTCCCTGCGGCACCGAGGAAGAAGAACAGCGTGATCGCTGTCACCAGTCCGCCGCCGTACACCAGCGTCTCGGCATCGTGGAAGAGCGGTACGAAGTCGAGCGTGCCGAACGTCTTGTAGAGCAGGAACATCGCGACCAGGAAGCCGACATCACCGATACGGTTGACGATGAAGGCCTTCTTACCCGCGTCCGACTTCTCTCGATCGGCGAACCAGAATCCGATCAACAGATACGAACAGAGCCCCACGCCTTCCCAGCCGACGAACATCAGCGGGTAGCTCGCGCCCATGACTAGGGTGAGCATGAAGAAGACGAACAAGTTCAGATAAGCGAAGTAACGCGGATACCCAGCGTCTTCCTTCATGTAGCCGACGCTGAACACGTGGATCAAGAAGCCGACGCCCGTCACGACCATCATCATGATCATGGAGAGCTGGTCGAGCTGGATCGCGGCATCCACAGCAAACGTGCCTGTGGACATCCAGGTCCAGTAGCTGATGACCACCGGCTCCTCGAGGTGCGCCCCAAGCATGCGGATGAAGTTCACCAGCGTGAGGATGAACGCGAGAAGCATGACCCCCGGGCCGATGAGGCTCGGGAGCGTGTGCGTCGCGGGGCGTCCACCTTCGTCGAGGTCGAGCTCTCCCCCTGCGCGCACCGCGACGGCCGAAGCCATTCCGTGACGGATGGCCAGGAGGCCATTCAGCACGAAGCCGAGAAGCGGGAGAAGGATGATCATCCCAGGGAAGAACGGCTCGAAGTGAGCCGCACCTTCCGCGGCGGGCGCGCCGCCCTGGCCGAGAAGCGCTGCTAAGGAAGCGTACATGTCGCTACCACCTCAGCAGTTTGAAGTTGTCTACGTTCACCGTCTCGTAATGCCTGAAGATCGAGATAATGATGGCCAACCCGACGGCCGCCTCAGCGGCCGCGACCGTCATCACAAAGAAGACGAAGAGTTGGCCTTCTATACCGTGGAGTCTCGAGAACGCCACGAAGGCCAGGTTCACTGCGTTGAGCTGGAGCTCAATGCACAGGAACATGATGATCGCGTTGCGGCGGATGAGCACACCGGCGGTACCGATCACGAACAGGATCGCGCTGAGCACCAGCGCTTGCGTGATCATGCCGGACTCCTCTTGGCCAGAACGAGCGCGCCGACGATCGCCACGAGGAGCAGGATTCCCGTGATCTCGAATGCGACCACATAAGTCGTGTAGAGCGGCTCAGCGATCGCGCCAACGGCACCGAATTCCGCGAGCGCAGCATCGATGGACGCACCCCCGGCAGTGATCGCGTCCGGGATTGCAGCCCCGCGAAATTGACGCTGAAGCACACCCGCCATCGCGCCCACCGTGGCGAACGAGATGATCGAGAAGACGCCGCCTTTGAGATCCCTCTCGTAGTCGTGCCCCAAGTTCAGGAGCATGATGACGAAGAGGAAGAGCACCATGATCGCGCCTGCGTAGACGATGATCTGGATCGCAGCGAGGAAATGCGCCTCAAGGAGAACGAACGTCCCGGCCATACTGGCCAGTGTCGTCACCATGAAGAGGAGCGAACCCACCGGGCTCTTCGCCAAGACGACGCCCAAGGCGCCGCCGACCGCGACGAACCCGAAGACGTAGAAGAGGATGTCGACCACTATTCGCTCCTGGGATCGGACGGATCCCACAAGAGAGTGGTCGGATGGTCTTGCTCCATTAAACGGTCCAGGTCGTACACGAACCGGTCTCTAGTGTATTCGGCGTTTTCGAAGTGCCGGCCTACGTGGATCGCTTCCACAGGGCATACCTCTTGGCACATCCCGCAAAAAATGCAACGGAACTCGTCGATCTCATAGACGATCGGGTAACGATTCCCTTGGTCGTCCTCTCCACCGACAAGTTTGATGCAATTTGCGGGGCAGACCGTGGGGCACAGCCCGCACGCCACACACTTCGGGCGACCGTCTGCATGGACCTCCATGCGATGTGTGCCGCGCCACCGAGGGCTCAGATCAGTCTGCTCCTCGGGGTACTGCTGCGTGACACTCGTCGGACTGATCATGTGCTTGAATGTCAGCGCCATGCCGCTCAATGCGGCGCGGAGGTAGGAGGTAGTCTCCGGCTCCGGTCGGTGCATGACTTTTACTGAAATCGCCATCCGTTAATCCCCCGCCGGAGCGGGCTGAGAAATGGTCTTGATCTCGACTTTTTGTGCATGGAGGGCAGCGGCACCGGTGATGATCCGGCCGCGGTCCAGGTAGAACACGAATCCGATCGTACAGGCCAAACTGACCGCTGTCAGAGCCAGGCCGTACCCGAAGCCAAATGCCATCCCTATCTCATCGAGCGTGAGGATCGTTCCTGCCATCAGCATGACGTAGGCAAGTGAAGTCGGCAGCATCACCTTCCACCCGAGTGCCATAACCTGGTCGTAGCGGAAGCGTGGGAGCGTCCAGCGGATCCAGATATAGAGGACTAGGAAGAACCCGGTCTTCACGGCGAACGCAGCGAGGGTGAGTAACGTCTTCCAAATAGCCGGAGTGGCGAGGATTGTGCTCCCGTCGGCTGCGAAGCCACTGATGAGCTGCCCTTGGTGCCAGAACATGTTGTCCCCGGTCCAGAACGGGATGTCCCACCCGCCCAAGAAGAGCGTCGCCATGAGCGCAGAGGCAGTCACCATGTGCCCGAACTCCGAGATCATAAAAGCGGAGAACTTCATGGCCGAGTACTCGGTGTGGTAACCCGTCACCAACTCCGATTCTGCTTCAGGCATATCGAACGGAAGGCGGTTCGTCTCAGCGAACGCGGAAATCACGAAGAGCAGAAAGGCGAGCGACAGCGGGAACGCATACCACATTCCTAGTTGCTGCTGCTGCCAGATGATCTCGGTGAGCGTCACGTTCCCGGAGAGCATCAAGACCGTGATCAACGACAGACCGAGAGCAACCTCGTAACTCACCATCTGAGCAGAGGCACGCAGCCCACCCAGGAAGGCGTATTTGTTGTTCGAGGCCCAACCTCCCAGAACCACGCCGTACACGGCGAGAGAGCTGAAAGCGAGGATGTAGAGAATACCGATCGGCACATCGGCAACGATCATGTCGACCACACCCACGGGCGTCGGGAGCGGCGCCGCGATCGGGATCACCGCAAACGTCACCAGCGAAGGAAAGAGCACCAGGATCGGCGCGAGCACAAAGAACGCCCTCGACGCCGTGGCCGGCAGCGTCTCTTCCTTCAAGAAGTTTTTGATACCGTCCGCGATCGGCTGAAGCAGCCCGAACGGTCCAACACGGTTGGGACCATGACGGTCCTGGATCCAGGCTGACACCTTTCGCTCTGCGAGCGTCGTGTAGGCAACGACCAGCATCAAGACCGTGAAGATGCCGGTGGTCTTGGCTGTCATGGCGAGAAGCGCCCACGGTATCGCCACAAAGCCGAGGTCGAGTTCGCCGTGGATGGGCACAAAATCCATGGTCAGTCTCCCGCCAACGAAACGGTCTCGTTCACAACAGCTCCGCGTGTTCCGAGGTCATCGTAGGACATACCACCGAACGCTTGGACTGAGCCGGCAAGCTGGGCAAACGCGTCTGCCGCGCTGCGAGCCCCCTCTCCTTCCGTCATTTCAGCGACCATCGCGCCGAGGACGAACCAGGCGGGGCGGGCCATGCCGGGTGCCTCCACGCCAGGCCAGAAACGCTGGACCCGGCCGTCGAGGTTCGTAAACGTGCCTTCCTGCTCCGCGAATGTCGTCACTGGGAGAACATAGTGAGCATTCCCGGTCGCCTCGCTCATGTGAGTCCCCACGTAGACGTAGAGGGCGGCATCACTGCCGAACGACTCGTCCTGGTCAGCGAGCGCGTCACCCAAGACCAAGATGACGCCTCTGTGGCCAGCGATATCGTCCAGGCCACCGTTCGCGTCATCACCACCGACACGCGTCGCTCCCATGAGGTCTGCGCCATGAACGTTGGCGGCCAGATCCTTCCTTCGTGCGAGCGTCGGGAAGCCCTTCAGAACGACCTCTGATTCAGCCCTGGCCGAGCGGTATACGGTGTCACCACCGCCAAACGCTTCGACCAATCCCGTGAAGGCACCAAGGTCTTCGTTCGAGGCGAGGGGAGATGCAACAGCCATTATCTTCGCGCCATCGAGGGCACCCGCGGCGGCGAGCAACCCGGTGAGCGCATCCTTCCAGCCCACTGCCTTCGAGGCGCCCGAGTCCCGTACCAACGGCGCCTCGATCCGGTCACCCTTGTTGATCCACTCGTAGTTGTGCCGGCCCTCGTCGCACATCCACCAGCCGTTCACATCAAGATTCTCACGCGGCTTCAAGCGCTGCACGAGGTTGTCACGGGTGTGCAGATCGATGTTGCACCCCTGGGAACAACTCGTGCACACAGAAGGCGTGTGATCCAAGTCCCACGCTCGTGCCTTATGCAGGAAGTCCTTCGAAACGAGCGCACCAACTGGACAGATGTCGACGATGTTACCGTGCCAGTTCGTGCCCTCGAGACCCTCTTCGAAGAAGGTGTCGATGACCGAACGATTTCCGCGCTCGACGACGGTGAGCCGATGATCCTGCTCGACCTCACTCATAAAGCGGACACACCGCGTACACATCACGCAGCGGTCTCCATAGAAGAGCACGTCGCCGCCGAAATCGTCACGGCCGAAGATACGCTTTGGTTCACGAGAGCGACCATGCTCACGGCCCTCCTCGTGCACGTAGTCCTGGAGGTCGCACTCACCGGACATATCGCAGATGGGGCAATCCAGCGGGTGATTCACCAAGTAGAACTCGAGCACGCCCTGCCGATCGGCTTTGGCTTGCTCGGATTCCGTATGCACGACCTGTCCGTCCATGACGGTGGTGACGCAGCCGGGCATGGGCTTCGGCGCCCCTTCGACCTGCACGAGGCAGAGACGGCACATCGCCGGAGACGACATGCCGGGATGGTAGCAGTAGTGCGGGACTTCCCGCCCAATCGTCTTGGCAGCTTCGAGAATCGTGGTCCCCCTTGGGACCGTGACCTCGTGACCGTCGATGGTGAGGGTGACAGTCTCAGACATCAGGCCGCTCCCACTCGTTCACCACGCCGAATGAGCGCGAGGTATTCATCTCGGAATTTCTCGATGGAAGATTGAACCGGAGCAGCCACGGAATCCGACAGCACACAGATCGTCGTACCGACCATCTTCTGCGTCACTTCCATGAGCATGTCGAGGTCTTCCTCGGTGCCCTCACCGTTCTCGATACGGCGCATGATTTTGGCCGTCCACGCTGAGCCCTCTCGGCAAGGAGTGCACTGACCACACGACTCATGTGCGTAGAAGTCGACCATCCGGCGCACCTGCTTCACGATATCAGCAGTCTCGTCCATGACGATGACAGAGGCACACCCCAGCATCGTGCCAACCTCGACACACCCCTCGTAGTCGAGCGTGCAGCGCGAGACTTCCTCTGCGTTGATGATCGGGACGGACGAACCGCCGGGGATCACAGCCTTGAGCGCGTTTCCATCCCGCACTCCGCCACATACATCATCGATCAATTCCTGAAGCGGGAAGCCGAGTGGTAGCTCGTAGTTCCCCGGCTTGTTCACATGTCCACTGACGCAGAAGAGCTTCGTACCTGGGCTCTTCTCCGTGCCGTACTGCTTATACCATTCGCCGCCATTGGTCACGATGTGGGGAATGGCGCACAGCGTTTCGACGTTGTTGATGGTCGACGGCATACCGAAGGCGCCAACGGCTGCGGGAAACGGAGGCTTGACCCTCGGCTCCCCGCGCTTGCCCTCGAGTGAGTTCATCAGACCGGTTTCTTCACCACAGATGTACGCCCCTGCTCCGGCGTGCACAGTGACGTCGATCGTGTGGCCCGTGCCGAGGATGTTCTCCCCGGCGTACCCCTTGGCGTAGGCATCTTCCAACGCGCGGGCCAGGACCTGCGTCGTCTCGAAAAACTCACCACGGCAGTATATGTAGACGTGCTGGGCGCGAATCGCGTGAGCCCCGATCAGGCACCCTTCGATCAACTGATGCGGGTCCCAGCGGATGAGCTCGCGGTCCTTGAAGGTGCCTGGCTCGGACTCGTCCGCGTTGCACAGCAAGTAGTGCGGCCGACTCGAGTCTTTCGGCATGAAGGACCACTTCAGGCCAGTTGGAAATCCTGCCCCTCCACGCCCTCTGAGGCCTGAGTCCTTCACGATGTTCACCACATCGTCGGCACCCATGCCTAGTGCTTTCTCCAGCGCCTTGTAACCGCCTCGCTCCACGTAGGTGTCGAGATGGCGCTGCTTCGGGTCACCGAAGTATGTGCTGAGGATACGGACTTCTTTATCCGACACGTAGGGATAAGCCATTAGCTGTCCCCCTCGGACTTCAAGTGCTCGATAATCTTGGGCACCTCGGTAGGTGTCACATTCTCGAAGTAACGAGAGTTGATCTGCACGCAGGTCGGGAATCCACACCCTGCGAGACACTCGGCCTCGATTATCGTGAAACCTCCGTCCTCCGACGTCTCACCGAGCTCCGTGTCCGTGTACTTAAGAAACGCATCCAGAACTTCGTCGGCGCCGCACAGGTTGCACGAGATGTTCGTGCAGACCTGCACCAAGTGCCGACCCACGGGGCGCTTGTTGTACATGGTGTAGAACGTCGTCACGCCACGGACGTAAGCCGGAGATAGCTCAAGCAACTCGGCCACCCGATCCATGGACTCCGGGCTCACATATCCACGAAGCTCCTGAGCCAAGGACAGCGTCGGGAGCAAGGCTGCCTGTTTGTCCGGGTACCGCGTCAGAATCTTCTCGAAGCGCTCCTGGTATTCACCTTCGAAGAGCGTCGCTTCCGGATTCTTCTCCGCGAGCATGTAAGGCATCGTGGCCGACCCTGAGGCGTGGCCACCGTGTGCTGGGCGATCTCCGACGAAGTCGTCGCCCCGGACCTCGTCTTCCGAGAGATCAAACTCTCCCGTGTTACCGGCCCAACCGAGGTTTTTGAATGGTACGTCACTCATCGGTCGATCTCCCCGAGAACGATGTCCAGGCTGGCGTTGATCATGATCAGGTCCGACACCAAGTGGCCCTCTGCGAGTTTCGGGATCACCGACAGGTTGACGAACGACGGCGGGCGCACACGCCAACGGATCGGCTTCGTGCTCCCCTCTTCAGCGACTAGGTACATGCCGAGTTCGCCCTTGGACGCTTCGATGCCCAGGTAGCAGTCACCCTCAGGAGCGGGAATGCCATCGGTGATGAGCTTGAAGTGGTGAATCATGCTCTCCATATCCGACATTGCGTCGGTCTTGGAGGGCAGTGAGATATTCGGGTCTTCAACGTTGATCGGCCCACCAGGGAGACGATCGATCGCCTGGCGGAGAAGCGAAACACTCTGTTTCATCTCTTCCATACGGCACAGATAGCGATCGTAGCAGTCGCCATGTTCACCGACCGGGACCTCAAAGTCGTACGTCTCGTAGTCGTAATACGGACGGTCCTTGCGGAGGTCATAGTCGACGCCGGAAGCCCGCAGGTTCGGGCCGGTAAATCCGTAGTTGATCGCGTCGGCAGCACTGATCGCGCCAATGCCTTGCGTCCGGCCGATGTGGATCAGGTTCCCCGTCAGGAGGTGATGCACTTCGGCCAGCGTGTCGGGGAAGGTGTCCAGGAAGTGCTTCAGTTGATCGATCCAGCCTTCCGGCAGGTCGGCCATCATGCCGCCAACGCGTGTCGCGGACGTCGTGATGCGCGCACCCGTGAGCGACTCATGCATCTTGTAGATGCGCTCACGTTCCTGGAACGAGTATAGGAAGGGGGTGAAGGCACCCACGTCGATCGCCGTCGTCCCGAGCCAGAGGAGGTGGCCGAAGATTCGGTCCAACTCCATGAGGATTACGCGGACCACCTTGCAGCGCTCCGTGACCTCGATGCCCATAAGCTTTTCGACCGACATGACGTACGCGCAGTTGTAGATCAACGGCGCCAGGTAGTCCATGCGGTCGGTCAGCGGAACGATCTGATTCCAAGTCCGGTACTCGCCGAGCTTCTCGAAAGACGAGTGCAGGTAGCCAATATGTGGAACGACCTTCTTGACGGTCTCACCATCGAGCTCACAAACAAGCCGGAGCACGCCGTGTGTCGCGGGGTGCTGCGGCCCGATGTTGATGAGCATGTGCTCGGTGCCGATGTCCGGCTCCGGGATGTCAAACGGGGCGATCGGCGAAGGGACGGGCAAACCATCTGCACCCATCTCCTGGCGACCCACATTGATCTCGAGCGTCTTCTGCGACATCAGAGATCACCTCCGGCGTCTTCAGCCCGTCTGACTTCGGCGGTCGGGGCTTCCTGGGGGACGAGTCCAGTGTCCAGGTCCTCGGCCAGATAGTAGCGCTCCACTTCCTGGTTGAGCGCGCGGCGGGTTTGCTCCGCGCGGGAGAAGCGACCCCGAAGAGGGAAGTCCTTCCGAAGCGGGTGCCCTTCAGCGTAGTCGTCCGGCATCAAGATCCGGCGAAGGTCCGGGTGGCCCTTGAACGTGACCCCGAAGAGATCGTACACCTCCCGCTCGAGCCAATTCGCGCTCTTCCACAGGTCGCAGACCGAATCGATCTCTAGAGCATCGAGCGGAAGCTCACATCGGAGCCGGAGTATGTGCTTGTGCGTTGTCGAGTACATCTGGTAGACCACCTCAACCGGCCGTCCACCACCGTAATCAAGGCCCGTGACGTCAGACATCATGTCATAGAGCTGGTCCGGATCGTCTCGGAGCCAGGTCAGCATCTCATGCGACCGCGCCGCGTCGATCCATACCACATGCTGATCTCCAGCGTTCACACGATGCCGCATGACTGCATCGCTGAACTGAGCCATGAGTCCTTGGACAGACGCGTGATCCGCAGGGTCACCGGCGGTACCGCCTCCGGTAGGCGTCGCGGCATCGGAGGCAGTTGGGCCCTCGTCGATCGCGTCGAGCCCACTCTTTTTTTCTTCAGTCATCTAAGAGAGCAGGTCGTCTGAGGGGGATTCCGCGCGCACCGCCACGCCACCGGTGAGTTGCTCCTGCTGGGTAGAATTTCCGAAAGGGCCGGTCAGGCCTACGACCTCGAGATCACTCGCCCGCGGCAGCGCAACGAGGGCTGGATCCTCTGCCCTGTGCTCGAAGTGTTTGGTCAACGACTCCTGACGGATCTTCTCTTGGATCATCATGAGCCCATAGATGAGGCCTTCTGGGCGCGGTGGGCACCCAGGGATGTAGACATCCACCGGAATTATGGTGTCGATCCCCTGCACCATCGAGTACACGTCGAAGACGCCACCCGAACTCGCGCACGCTCCCATGGAAATGCACCACTTGGGCTGGGGCATCTGATCCCAGATACGCCGCAGCACCGGAGCCAGCTTGTACGGCACACGTCCAGCGCAGATCAACACATCCGCCTGACGCGGGCTGAACGACATGCGTTCCATGCCGAAGCGGGCGAGATCGTAGTTCGACGCGGCAGACGCCATCATCTCAATAGCGCAACATGCGGTGCCGAACGGCATGGGCCAAAGAGAGTTCCTCCGGCCCCAGTTGATGATCCAATCGACCTTACTAGTCAGGAAGGTCGGGCTCCCGGCGCCAAAGATGCCACCGGAGGTAGCCGAGGGACCGCTTCCCGGCAGTACGTCTTTTAGTCCCATTCGAGACCTCCCTTCTTCCATTCATATAAAAGGCCCACGGCCAGAACTACGACGAACATGCCCATGGCAAGGAACGGCCCCCACCCCAATTCGCGCATTCGGACCGCCCATGGGATCAGAAAAATCGTCTCCAGATCGAAGACGATAAAGCTGATCGCTACCATGTAGAACTTCACAGAGAAGCGGGCCCGCGTACTCCCAAGAGGGATCATGCCGGACTCATAAGGCATGAGCTTCTGAGGCGTATCGCGGCGCGGGTTGAGAATGTGACTCGAGACGACCATCCCAATGGCATTGAGGATGGAAACGCCGAAGAGTAAAAGCAGGGGGAGATAGGCTCCCGACATGGCGCCGCGGGGTTTGTGAAATAGTTCACTAACTGACGCGAAAAGGTACCCAGCGCGCCGATCAAGTGTCAACCAGACGAATCCCAGTTTTTCATTATTTTTCGCTGGTTTGCACGACCTCCGGCAACCCATCTATCTTGGGCCCCTCATTACGCCTAGATAGCACTAGGATCGGCCCATTCGGCCGGCCTCTGAACCCCAAGCGAAGCAGAGATCTCGATGTCCGTCATGAGCGACAAGTGGATCCGTAAAATGTGCGAAGAGCACAGGATGATCGAACCCTTCGAGACCGGTCAAGTTCGAGATGGGAAGATCTCGTACGGCGTGTCTTCTTACGGGTACGACATCCGAGTCTCACCCGAGTTCAAGGTCTTCACGAACGTCCACAACTCCCTGGTCGATCCGAAGAACTTCGATGACCGCTCGTTCGTCGACATCGTAGGACCGGAATGCATCATTCCCCCGAACTCCTTCGCGCTCGCAAGAACCGAGGAGTACTTCCGCATCCCACGCAACGTGCTCGTCATTTGCGTAGGAAAATCGACGTATGCTCGCTGTGGCTTGATTGTGAACGTGACGCCGCTCGAGCCGACGTGGGAGGGATATCTTACGCTCGAGATCTCGAACACGACTCCCTTGCCGGCGAAGGTCTACGGTGGTGAAGGCATCGCACAGCTCATCTTCTTCGAGGGCAACGAGGAGCCGGAAACGGCATATGCGGACCGCCAAGGCAAGTACATGAATCAGGTCGGCGTCACGCTACCAAAGATGTAATCGTGGCATACGACAAGGCATTGACCTGACCGCACGCCCGGGAAATGGACTTCACCGGGCGTGCGCTCAAGGGCATGGTCTACGTAGGCATGGAGGGCGTCGAGAACGACGCCAACCTGTCCGAGTGAATTGATACAGCAGGGAACTTCGCGGGCGATCTTCCCCGGAAGTAGAACAGGACCCTAGCTGATCGACAGCAACTCAATCCGGAACACCATGACAGCCCCCGGAGGGACGGGACCCTGGCCTGCGTCACCATATCCGAGCGCCGGCGGGATCACAATCAGACGAATCCCTCCGACACGCATTCCCAAGACACCTTCGTCGAAGCCGGCCACTACCTGGCCCACACCGAGCGTAAACTGGAACTGGCCCTGGTCGAATGACGACCCGTCAGAGAGGAAGCCGGCGTATGAGACCGTGGCATTCTCACCAGCGGTAATCGCGTCCCCGGTACCCTCTATTACCTGCGCGATGTACAGACCGCTCGCGGTCTTGGTCATCGATGCGAGGTCGATCTCCAACGATGCCGCGAACTCGGTGTCCTCAATAACTTCCACAGAGACTCCATCATCGCCGCACGCTCCGAGAAGGAGTGTGGCAGCGAGAATCCCGCCGAAGCGGGCTGAATTGAATCGACTAGACAGCATGAGATTGAATCGCCCTGGAATATAGGAACAACGGTTCGTCGTGACAGCAGCCAAATACGCCCTAGAGAGTGAGAGGTTTCCTAGTTCACATCTACAAGCTGTACCTCGAAGACGAGCGTCGCCCCCGGCGGAACATCACCTCTGCGCCGTGAGCCATACGCTAGGCCCGGGCGGACGACGAGTTTGCGCCGACCTCCGATCCTCATTCCGGCGATCCCTTCGTTCCAGCCACGGATGACCTCTCCTTCCCCCAACCGGAAATGGAACGGGTCTCCCTGGAGTGCGCCATCGAACACGGTGCCGTCCGGCAGCCAACCCACATAATAGATCCAGACCCGGCTCGTCTGATTGGCCCGAGCGCCGGTGCCCGGAGAAAGTTCTTTGATATACAAGCCGGACGAGGTCTTCTCGAACTCGGCCAGATCGATGTCTAACTCGGGGGCAAAGGTCAGCATGGCCGGATCTGCGGGCGGCAACGGGCCCCGCGGCGCGCCACCACAGCTCATGAGCGTCAGGAGTGCTGTAAGAGCCACGGCATTAGAAAGCTTCATAGTCCGCATCGTTCTTGGTTTCTGGGGACTCCTGACTCTACCCATACGGCACCGGCCCGGCTACGGGCTCCGGGACAGGCGTGCGAAGATTGGGCGCGCCCGGTTCGTAGTAGACGCAAGGCCACATGTGGCAGCGGTGCGCAGTGGCCCTGGGGTGCGCTCACGACCTACATTGACGATCCCTCGACCCGACCGAACGGAGTCCTTGATGTACGCGGCCTATCTATTCAGCGTCGTGCTCGGCGGTGGGCTCCTCTTGTTGTCCCTGCTTGGCGACCTACTGGGAAGTGACGCAGTGGAACTCGAGGTAGACGTGGACCTCGAACTCGGAATGGACGACATCGACTTCGACGCCGATTCAGATGTCGATCATTCAGCGTCGAAGATTCTGTCGATTCGGACGCTTATTTACACGATGTTCGGCTTCGGCGCCGTGGGGTGGCTCTTGTCCTATATAGGCTTCATGCCGGCCGCCCCCCTGACGGTCACTTATGCGGCGGTCGGTGGCCTCACGTCGGGGACTCTTGTGAACCGGGCGTTCGCCTACCTGCGCCGCACTGAAACGGGCCAGCTGGAAGAAGACGACTCCTTTGTCGGGTTGCCCGGTAGCGTGACGCTTCCTCTGGGCGGCGGATCGACCGGGACCATCGCGATCGAACACGGCGCCCGCCGACACATGTTGAGGGCCCTCCCTCACGCCAGTGTCACCGGCGGCGTTCCACCTGAAGAATGGAAGAGTGTTGTGGTCGTCGAGATGAAGGACGGCGTCGCACGTGTCGCGCCGACTGACCAAGACCTCAAGGCTCTGCCCTGACGTACCTGCATCCTCTCCGGAGATAACAATGGAAAACCTCATAGAAATTCTGAGCGCACCGACGACACTGGCGTTCGTGATCATCGTTGTCGTCATGGTGCTCATATCCACGATCCGGACGCTCATCGTGATCGTGCCCCCGAACCGGGCGGCGGTGATTACCGGTGGCATGCGGGAGCTCGGCGATGGGCGCACCATCGGGTATCGCTCCATCACTGGAGGTCGGACGTTGCGTGTGCCGATCATCGAAACGGTGTCGCACCTCAATCTGGAAACCATCCCGATCGAGATCACTGTGCACAACGCGTTCTCGAAGGGAAACATCCCGCTGAACGTGGAAGCCATCGCGAACGTGAAGATCGCGTCCGAGCCCGAGACCGTGTTCAACAACGCAGTCGAACGGCTCCTCGGTAAGACCGAAGACGAGATCAAGCAGCTCGCGAAGGACACGCTCATGGGGAACCTGCGTGGAGTGCTCGCGACGCTTACGCCTGAGGAAGTGAACGAGGATCGCCTGGGGTTTGCCAAAGCGCTCGCGGCGGACGCCGGCGAGGACCTTGCAGCGCTCGGTTTCCACTTGGACGTCCTCAAGATTCAGAACGTGAGCGACGAGCGCGGCTACCTAGAGGCGATTGGTCGCAAGAAGGCCGCCGAGGCGGTTCGCGAAGCAGAGATCGCCGAGGCGCAGGCCGCTGCAGACACCCGTGAAGCCCGGGCACTCGCGAGGCAGCGTGCCGAGATCCAAGAGGCCGGCGCGAACGTGAAGATTGCGGAGGCGAACAACGAGCTACGAGTGCGGCAGGCCCAGCTCGATCAGGAAGCCGAGATCGCGGAGAAGACGGCGGTCGTGAAGTCGGAGGAAGCCAAGGTCGAAGCCGAGCGCTCACTGGAAGCACGCCGGGTAGAGCGTGAGATGGAGCGGCTCCGTGCCGATGTCATCGAACCTGCCAACGCGGCCAAGCTAGCCGCCTTCGCTGCTGCAGAAGCAGAAGCAGCTCCGATTCTGGAGAAGGGTAAGGCGCAGGCCGCCGCGCTGAAGCGACTCTATGAAGAGGTGAAAAACGGAGGCGAAGAGGCCTTCGCGGTCTTCCTCGCGGAGAAGCTCCCCGAGCTGCTCGAAATCTCTGTCGAGGCTGTGAAGGGCGTGGACATCGACCGCGTTGTTGTCATGGACAGCGGGGACGGCGGCGGGGTGAGCAACGCTGTGAACCAGCGTGTGAAGGGCGCCTACGGGACGATGGAGGGTCTCGGGTCCGCGCTGGGCATCGACATTCAGGCAGTCCTTCAGAACGCTGTGACGAACGCGGGAAAGAGTGCGGCATCCAAGCTGGCTCCCCCGGTGTCGCCCTCGCAGTTGGAGGACGATACGGCTGCGTAGCGGGTTGCGGCGTTCAGCCTAACAACCGAGGCCCGTGGACCACATGGTCCGCGGGCCTCGTGTTCTCATGGTAGCCGAATTGGGCTCAGTGCTCGTTGAAATTCAGCGTGACGATCTCGGTGGGGGTCGAGATGGGCCCATCTACCTCCCCGATTCCATCCTGCCCTTCCGCGTTGTTCCCCCAACAGTGACCGTGGCACTCTGCGTCAGAGCGCAGGAGCGTCGTAGCCGTGCACCCACTCGGTCAGCGCCCGGGATGGGCCTCGAACCATGCAACAGTTGCAGAGGCGATGCCTTCGTGTCCCCCGTCGAATACGGTGACCCTGGCCCTTCCAGCACGCCGGCGAAGGAAGATATCTCGGCCGAAGGACTCGTCGACAATCAGATCGGACGGGGCTGGGTTATCAAGTCGCGGTTCGTGGCGACTGAGTTCAGCGATCTCCTGTGGCGTAACGACAGGGTCGCCAAGGGCCCGCGCGATCTGGTTGAACGCCTCCAGACTGTGCCAAACCGGGATCGGAGCCCCGTCGTGCCCATCGAAGCGACCTGCGGAGATGTCCAGTGCCACATCGCGAGCATTGCCAAGCATATGAACGGGCGAGCGTCTCTTCAGTTCTTCCTTTGCCGATGCGTCTTCTCGGGGGTCCCCACCAATACACTGGCGAGTCATTTCGCCGTAGTCATCACCCGCGTGAAAGTCGTACCATGCTTCCATGTCTGAGAGCGGCACCCACGCACTCGCGGCAGCCCAGCGCTCTGGGTAGGCAGCTACCATGGCCAGCGTCATGAATCCGCCGCCGGAGATGCCGGTCACGTAGACCCGGCTCTCATCCACCTCGTACTGATCAACGACCCAGTCCAGTGCGTCGATGACGTCCTGCTTCGCGACCTCCGAGCCGCACGCTTCAGGATCGTCGTTCCGGCCTCGAAAGTCCGGGAACAGATACAGCCAGCCCCTATCCCCCACAGCCTTCTCGAGCTCTTCGCGCCGCTGCTCAACACCCCAACTCCAGCTGTGCAACGACACAACGATCGGAGTCGGGCCGCGGTCCAGTGGATAGTTCGGGGGCAGAACGAGGTATGACGGCTGGGAGGTACCGTCCACGGAACTTATGACCTCGATGAGGTGCCGTCCTGGCCCCGTAGGGGCCTGGGCGAACGCGGATAGTGCGAATCCGGAACTCGTCCCGACGAGGATGAGAACGCGCAGCACACAATAGACCCTCTTGCTCACGATCGACCTCCGGTTGTCGTACGGTCTAACGACTTTGGAATTCTGCTCCGCGACTACAATGCTTCCCCCAGGTCGCGAGGTGCAAGCCGAGTGATCTGGGACCTCTACGCTTTCCCGCGACAGCAGCGATTCCTTGTTAGGTAGCTTGGATTCATCAAGTAAGTGCAACAAAAGGCAGCACCGGGCCCGGCACCGAAGTTGAGGTGAGCTGGCCGGCCGCCGAGCTTCCTTCTCGTCTAGAAGAAGGGGGAGGCCCCTGAACACTTACCACCAGCTCACCCCAGCTGAGCGATAGGGCTAGGAACCGGTTTGATTAGGGTCGCCACATAAGCGCGCGACGGGTCGGAGACTTCGGTTGCGACCTAATCCCATCATCGTCTTCGCTAGAACAGGACTAACGGCACTCCCAGCAAGAACAGCCCGCTCACGATGCCCATAGAGCGGAACGCCTGCTTCTCAATCTCGGTGACGCGGAGTTGAAAACCCTACGCGGCGAAGCCGGTCCGGCGGACTTGGACCGAAGCTGGTCCCATCGCAAGCCCATGAAGGAAGGCCCCGCAGCGCAAAAGCGTTGCGGGGCCTTCGTTTTTCTTCGCTGGGGCGGGAGGGGTTGAACCTCCAACCTACGTCGCAGACAGTGGCTAGAAGTGGTCCGTACTCAGGCCCATCGATCTCTTCCACGACATGCGCACTTACTCCGTTATGAGATCACCTTCGGCTTCTTCTGCCGATCCTTCAGATGTTGCTCCATCTCGAGTCGGGGCACGCCGTTCACCCACCAGTCAGGGGCGGGCATATCGCGCAGGTAGTGGTCGAAAAACTCCATCATCCGCACGGTGTAGTCGCGCTGATTGACGGGGTTGCGGAGTCCATGATTCTCCCCGACGTACTGCAGTAACACGACGTCCTTGTCCTGCTCCCGCAGCGAATTGTAGAAGGTGATGCCCTGGTTGAAGTCCACGGCCCCGTCCTTCTCATTGTGCAGCAGTACCAAGGGCGTGGTGACGTTCTTCACGTGGAAGGCCGGGGAGTTACGGAGGTAGGCCTCGTGGTTGTCCAGATAGCTGCCCTTGAACCTGCCTTGGCTGGATTCGAAGATCCCCGCGTTCGAGTTCCCCGAGTTCCAGTAGACGGAGTTGTACATGCTCACCATGTCGGTGAGCGCGGCCCCGGCGATCGCACTCGCGAATATGTCGGTCTGCGTAACGAGTTGGGCCGTCTGGTAGCCGCCCCACGAGTGACCGTGCAGTCCGACCCTGTCGGCGTCCACGATGCCCGTTTCCACCGCAGCCTGTACGGCCGGCACAACGGCCCAAACGGCGGACATACCCGGATCGTTGATCTTGTAAACGATGTCGGGGGTGAGCACTGCGTACCCCCTGCTGGTGTAGACGCTGACGTTGAAGGCACGCGTTTCGTTGGGCACTACGTACCGGTTCATGTTCTGCGACAGCTTTTCGTAGATGTACACCATCGTCGGGTACTTCTCGCCTTCCTGGTACCCGGCCGGCAGGTAAAGCGCGGCCTGTAGGGAGTCGCCCATGTCAGTGACGAAATCCACCAGACGCGTCCCGGCAGACCACGCGTAGTCGGTCTGTTGGGGGTTGGCGTTCGTCAGACGTACGGGATCATCGAACGAGTCTTCGGCCGCCCATACGTCCGGAAACTCCGTGAAGCTCTCCCGAGTGTAAACGAAAGTCTCGGTATTCTCGGCTCTACGAACGGTGTGTTGAACGTCATCCCAGAGCAGAGTCTCGATCTCTCTCCCGTTCGAGGTCAGCTTGGCCAGGCCGGTCTCCTTCGTTCGCTCGCCGTACATCTCCAGGTACACGGGCTCGGAAAGATCAATGCCGTCCTGGTCGGGATCGTAGCGTAGCGGCCTGCGGTAGCGGATACCCTCTTCACGGCCTGTCTTGGTCAGGTTGCTGTAGTCGTCGCCGTCCGCGTCGACCTTCCACACATCCCACGCGTCGGTGAGAAGGACGCTCTCCGAGTCAGACGCCCAGCCCACTGGGCCGATGGGCGGGTCCTCGACATTGTGGTCGTCCGCGACGTTGATGAAGCTCACCGGAACCGAAGCTGAGATGTTCGTGTGAGAGCCGTTTTCGAAGTCGTAGACATGGTAGTCACCCTCGTCGTAGTACAGCACATTTGTGCCGTCCGGCGAGAGAGAGACCCCCCAACGGAAGGCCGGGATCATGCTATGCGCCTCGCCACTTTTCACATCGATGGCGTACACGTCCTGACGCCGACCCCCGTCGATCCCGTCCCGGAGTTGGTACGAGGTATCGTCATAGCCGACGGCGTACCGCTGGTTAGCGGCAAGCGTCACGTTGCGCATAGTCTCCGTGGCCAGCCGTACGAAGCGACCATCGGACACGTGATAGGCCGCGAGAAAATTGAAGCGCTCGTCCGCCCGTTCCTGCACTTGCTGGCGCGACTGTAGCTGAGAATCGTCTCCATGCCAGAGAACCAGGCTGGGCAAGTCGTCCTCATCCAGGTCCGGCGCTGGCTGCTGCATCGCGCCCGGCGTACCCGCAACGGGTTTTACGTCGGGACGTTCGCCCTCGTTCGGGCTGTCGTCGTGCTCCACGATTCCGAAGAAAAGAGCGGAGCGGTCATCGGACCACTGGGGTGATCGTTCGGGCGTGATTCGCATGCCTTCCGGGAAATCACCCAACTCCGCGGCGTCCACGACAGTGGCCGTCACGTCACCCTCGAATCGTGTGAACCCCACAGCCACGTAGGTGGTGTCGTCTGCCTCACTGATGTGGCCGCGTAGCACGGAGAGAGCCGGCTGCTGACCGTCCTCAGCCGCCCACGACAGCTGGGAATAAAGCGCGCGTTCACTATCGATGCGCTTGCTTGCGTTCGTGCGAAGGTCCAGGACCGTGATGCCGTTCACCACCCGGTCCGGTGCTTGTGTGGCATACGCCAGCAACTCCCCACTTTCGTTGATGTCGTAGTCGCTGACACTCCCAATGGGAGACGGCACGCCGGTCTCTAGATCCAGCAGCAGGAGGCCCGAGCCGGTATCCTTGGGTGCCTCGTCCGCGGCCACCCTGCGCATCACCAGCCACCTGGGGGCGTCGCTCGCGAACTCGAATCCGCTCACACCCTCGTACTTGTCCTCTTCCCACGTATCGAGATTCACGATGGTGACGCTGTTGTGGAGCGTCTCCTTCGCCGTATTGGCGTCGTCTGCCTCCTGTTTCGTGGGAAACGTCGTGAAGGCCAGCCAGTGTCCGTCCGCCGAAAGCTGGATCGGTCCGGTGGTCGCAAACGCGAACGTGCCACCGCCGCCGCTCGGTTCACCAATGGGGAAGCGGTGCTCAGCACCACCATTCGTGCGCCGCACGACCACCTCCGCATCCCCCTCGGCCGGCGTGACTTGATAGGCGAACCATCGCCCGTCCGGTGTGAACTGACCCGACCGAATACTCTTCCAGTGGTTGAGGTCGGTGGGGTCCAGCGATGCCATCCCGGAGGTGTTCTGAGCCGCCACCGGCAGGGCTGCCAATGAAAGGGCGAGCGCTATTGTGGTGACCGCCGTGGCGTGAATAGCGCGGGGCATCGACGTCCGTCCGCAGAGAGGTGACGGGTGACGGAAAGTCATGGTTTCAAACCTCGGGTTTGGTCATTGGAATGCACTCACGCATAGGGCGTGCAGTCTGCAACGTAGCTTGCTTCGGTCAGGATCGCTCACGGTATCAGTCGTCGCGCACCTTCAAGCCGCCGGGTCCTGAGAGGGCTTGAAGTCGGTCTAGATAAAGATCGACAGAGTGATTGGAAAGGAGTCTTTTGTATCCGAAAGCGAATCGGATGAGCTTGTTTGGCGGTGAATATTTCGGTCCCGGAGTCCGATAGAGACTCAGTTGGGGGCCTACGTGGTGGCAGAAGATTGTCGGCCGAAACTCGAGATGTGCTCGCGACAGGATCAGCGGCAGGATGGCCACCGGATCCCGTCGGTTGACGGCGTTGGTGCATGGCTCCTGGATTTAGGTTCAAGGTGACGCGAAGCCCTCGCCACCCGGAGCCGCCACCAATGAAGTACCCGGAGCGCAGCCACTACAAGTATGCGAAGTCGGACCTTGGATGGGCAGCGAGTTGAGGTAGAGCTCGCGAGCAGGATCCTCAACACGATGACCCACCTCGGTATGCCCGACAGCTATCGAGTGGCGTGAGTTCCGCTCGGGGGAACCGGAAGGACCCCCTATTCCGGCCGGAATAGATCGACTCGGGACACACTAGAGACACAGCGGCCCGGAACACGAAGCGCCCCAGAGCCAAAAAGGTTTGGGGCGCTTCGTCTTCCTTCACTGGGGCGGGAGGGTTTGAACCTCCAACCTCCTGATTAACAGTCAGGCGCTCTGCCAGTTGAGCTACACCCCATCAAGTTTTCAGCCCCCTTGGGAGGCTCCAACAAAAAACGGCCGCGACCCCTTGTCGGGGATCGCGGCCGTCTCGTTTGCTGTCTGACTCAGCTACACGAGCATCTCGCCGCGTTCCCGATTGGGATTGGGATTGCGATTAAAATTCGAGTTGCTGAGTAGAAGCATCATGTGCCTATTTTGGCCTTTCTTAGGATCGGCGTCAACGACAGCCTACTGAAGCGCCTTGAGCGCAGCGACGGTCGACCGCACATGCTCCGCACTCTTCTCGAGCGCAGCCTTCTCTTCCACGCTCAACTCGACTTCGAGAATGCGCTGCAAGCCACCCTCTCCGAGCTGGCACGGTACGCCGAGATACATATCGCTCATGCCGTACTCACCCTGCAGCCACGCGGCGCACGGAAGGATCCGCTTCTTGTCCTTCACGATCGCCTCAGCCATCTGAACAGCTGCAGCTGCCGGCGCGTAGTACGCGCTTCCGGTCTTCAGGTATGCGACAATCTCACCACCACCCTTCCGCGTTCGCTCAACGAGGGCATCGATGCGCTCCTGTGACATCAACTGCGACACCGGAATACCGCTCACCGAGGTGTAGCTGGCGAGGGGGACCATCGTGTCACCGTGACCGCCGAGAACGAGCGCCTGGATGTCTTCAATCGAGACGTCCAGCTCAAGCGCGATGAACGAGCGGTAACGAGCCGTGTCGAGCACACCCGCCATTCCAATCACACGCTCACGCGGGAAGTCAGTCGTTTCGAGAGCAACCTGAGCCATGACGTCGAGTGGGTTCGTGACCATGATCACGATCGACTCGGGCGCGACTCGCTTGATCTCTCCACAAACCGACTTGATTACGCCGGCGTTGATCTTGAGGAGATCGTCGCGACTCATCCCAGGCTTACGCGCCACACCAGCTGTGATGATGAAGATTTCAGAGTCTGCGCACTTCTCGTAGTCGTTCACACCATACACGCGGCTGTCGCAGCCTTCGATGGGAGCACTCTCCCACTGATCCAGTCCCTTGCCCTGCGGAATACCATCCGCGATGTCGACGAGGATGACCTCTTTGGCGAGTTCCTTCTGAGCCAAAAGCTGTGAGCAGGTGGCGCCGACGTGCCCTGCGCCAACTACGGTGATCTTCTTGACGCTCATAACAAAAATCCGCTCCGCGGCAGGATAATCTTAGGGATATCTGGGGCCATGACACGACCCCTATGAGGAGTGTAAACGACCTGCTGTCGGAGGTCTACCCGCCGGTCTGGGACAGGGCGACCAGCCCACCCGATCCGGAATCACTCCCCTGGATCAGGTAGTGTCTTTCGGGCTTGATACGCAGGGTTTCCTCGATGAGGGGCACCAAGTCTTCCCCGGCCCGGAGAGCGTCACGGAGATTGGTCTGCAGCTCTCCGAAGAGGCAAGGACGAAGCTCCCCTGAGGCCGTCAAACGCATGCGGTTGCAGCGGTCACAGTAGTTGTGACTCATGGGCGTAATCACACCAACGGTGCCGCGGGCGTTGGGGAACTGGTAGTACGTCGCGGGACCGTTGCCGAACGGCCCGTCGACCGGTTCGATCTCTTCGATGGCTCGTACCCGTTTCAAGGCATCGGCGCACGAGAAGTAATTGTTGGTGCTCAGATCTAGATTCGATCCTGTCGGCATGAGTTCGATGAATCGCACGTGCCAAGGCCGATCACGAGTGATGCGGGCGAAGTCTTCGATCTCATCGTCGTTCTGCCCACGAATGAGCACAACATTGATCTTGAGAGGATCGAATCCGACAGCCTCCGCTGCGTCCAGGCCTTCCATGATCTTCGGGAACGAACCCGGCCTGCGCGAGATCTCGTCAACCCGATCCTGTCTCAGCGAATCGAGAGAGATGTTGAGCCGAGTGACTCCTGCGGAACGCAGCGCCTCGGCCTGGTCCGCGAGCAACACGGCGTTCGTCGACAACGAGAGATCGTCGATCCCCGGGACGGCAGCGATCATCTTTACGAGGTCGGGCAGATCTCGTCGAATGAGTGGCTCGCCCCCTGTGATTCGCACACGACGAAGTCCCATGCCCGCCATGGTGCGGACGATCTTCTCGATCTCTTCATAGCTGAGCAGATCCTCCCGCTTGAGCCAATCCAATCCTTCGAGAGGCATACAGTAGACGCAGCGCAGATTGCACTTGTCGGTGACCGATACCCTCAGGTATTCGACACTTCTTCCGAACTGGTCCTTCATGAGATGCCTTGGGACGCGGTTCCTGGAGGCACAGTGCCTGCAACCCATTCTGAGCCACCGTCCGTGTAGTGTTCCTTCTTCCACACTGGGAGACGCTTCTTGATTTCCTCGATCACATATCGGGACGCATCGTAGGCCTCCGCTCGATGAGGCGTCGATACCGCGATTGCCACACTCACGTCCCCGATCGAAAGCTCGCCAAAGCGGTGCACTACAGCGATCCGATCCGAGCCCGTTCGGTCAGCAGCCTCCTGGGCGATTCCGAGAAGTACCGGCGTCGCCATCTCCTCATACGCATCGTAGCGCATACCCGAAACCGGCCGTCCATCCGCATGGTCCCGGACAACCCCTAGGAATAACAGAGTCGCTCCATCTTGATCGGAACCGACTCGGGTGAGGACCTCATTCGTGTCGATCAGGTCCGTGCATACCGAAGCGAATACCATCAGCCGCCCGCGACCGGTGGGATGAACGCGACCTCATCACCCGCTGCGAGTTCTTCATCGAGAAACGCGTAGGTGTGGTTCACTGCGACCGCTGGGCTCTCAGGGAGAATATCGAACGGAGCACCGCGCCCCCTCAACTCCGCCACAAGGTCCGCCACGGTGGCACCAGCCCAAAGGTCGACCTCAAGCTCGGCGATCCCGAGTCGATCTCGATACGCAGCAAAAAACAACGTGCGGACAGGAAGGGTCATGACCGTTGGGGAATGTGCTTCAGGACGGGGTGAGACTGAGAGACCCCGTCCGTTACGTCAACGTTCCGAAACATCGTCGCCGAGTTGGTGGCGTCCTGGCGTCCCGTTGCCTCCAGAGTTCCCCCAACCGCGGCGCAACCTTCGGATCCGCTCACCTAGTTCTTCCCGTAACGCATGCATCTGGAGCACCTGGCGGGGAGTCAGCACCTCAAGCATCCGATCTTGTTCCTGCACGAACAGCTCGGCGTCCTGCCTTCTCAGATCCACCAATCGCGCCAACAACTCAGACGCCTCGGCGTCGTCCGTGGGCGCCTCCAGGGTGAGCGCTTCGACCCTCCGTCGAACCGCCTGCTCATCACGGGCGAGCGCACGGCGCAGGGGCATGAACTCCTCGGCAATTTCGCTGAGACTCGCGCTCTCTTCCTCAGTGAGCCCAAGCCGGCGTTGCATCATCTCACCCATCTGGGCCCGAACCCGACGCTCAAGTTCTGCGCGTTCCCCACTTTGTCTCTCACTCTGGTCCTGACCCCGGCGCCCCATCGGAGGCCCGCGCTGGGCTTCGAGCGGAGTAGCGACAAGCACACAAAGCACCATCGTAGCAAATCCCATCAACCGTCGGATCATGCAGACCCTCCCGCGCTTCCCACGCTCAGTTCTTCAAGCAATTGTGCGAGAGCTTCGTCCGTCAATTCCTGGAGTGACGGCGCACCGGCAACGAGGCCATCGTCGGCCAACCAGAGCCCCTGCTCTTCCATTTCGTATGCATACTCCGGCACAATCGGATCCGTGAAGGAAGGATCGTCTCCCGCGAAGCCGATACCGAGTGCCAACGCAGCCACGGCTGCCGCGGTGAGTCCCCACCACGGTCGGCGGACGGAGCGCTTGTCGTAGCGGACTGCATCCTGAATCCTGCCCGATAGGCCGGCCGGCGGCACAGGGCGCGTTGCGAACAACACCCCGGCGAGACCCAACTCCGCCTCGCACGCAGCACACGTACTCACGTGAAGCTCGAGCCCCCTGACCTCTTCGGGCGTGAGCTGTTCGCTCATGTGTAACGGGATTTGCTCCCGCACGACTTCACACTCGGGTACACTCATTCCATCAACTCCCTCAGCCGCCGTATACCATGAAAGTAATTCACTCGTGCGGCTCCTTCGCTAGATCCGATGATCTCACCGATCTCTCTAAAACTCAAACCTTCCTCGATTCGCAACAAAACGGAGAGTTTTTGCTTCTCCGGTAGTTCTTCCAACAGGCTTCGGGCACGCGCCGCCTCTTGGGCGAGCACGACTTGCTCGTCGAGCCCCTTCTCGTCCGTAGGGACGGGACCGACATCGTCCAGATTCGATTCCTTTCGTCGACCTCGCTTACGAAACGCACCTCGCGCTTCGTTCGCAGTAATCGTGAGAATCCAAGTCCGAAAGGCGGCGTCGCCCCGGAATCCGGGGAGCGCACGGAACGCCTTGATGAAGGCATCCTGAACCACGTCCTGTGCGGCATCGTCGTCTCTAAGCATCGAGACTGCCACCCTGAACGCAGCTGGGTGATGTCGCTCCACCAACTTGCCGAGCGCGGCTTCGTCGCCCGCTCGAGCTCGTTCGACCAGTTCCTCATCGGAAGGTCCGCCATCCATCGGTTCGATTTCACTCACCGAACGTCAGATGCACACAAGGCGAGAAACGTTAAACGGAGCCGAACGGCTCCATTCGCTAGAAGTCGTCGAGCTTGGCGACGCGAGCGCGCAGATGCTTCGACGGCTTGAACACAGGGACGGTACGAGAGAGGACCTCGACCGGGTCGCCCGTGCGCGGATTCCGCGCGACTCTCGACTTCCGTTTGCGAACCTTGAAGGTCCCGAAACCCCGGATCTCGATATTCTCGCCTTTCGTCAGCGCCAACTTCACGGCGTTTAGAAATCCGTCTACGACGAGCGCGCAGTCCTTCTTGGTGACACCCGGGCCGATGGCTTCGGCCACCTGCTCGACCAAGTCTGCCTTCGTCATACTTCCTCCAAAGGAGCTTCCTCAGGTGGCCGTGGATCCGCCGTTCTAGGCTGGGGGGGAGGCAGGGTAACGAGCCCCCTTTGAGGCCGCAAGGTTGTCGGAGTCGTTGCGGGAGACAGACTTAACCGGTCGGCGATTCGGCGCGTACAACACGCCTCTCTTCCATAAGCGCCAAGAAACTATCGAAGAGATAACGACTGTCGTGCGGGCCGGGCGCGGCCTCCGGATGGTACTGCACCGAGAGGACTGGCAGCGCGCGGTGTTCTACGCCTTCGACCGTGCCGTCGTACAGGTTCACGTGCGTGAGTCTCAGGTCGGGGGCACCGGGGATTTCGCCGTCCTCCCCTACCTCGACCGCGAAGCCGTGGTTTTGTGACGTGATCTCGACCATGCCGCGGTCGAGACTGCGCACCGGGTGGTTCCCACCATGGTGCCCGAAGGGCAGCTTGAACGTGTTGGCACCAAAGGCGCGACAGATGAGCTGATGCCCCAGGCAGATGCCGAATACCGGGACGTCGGCATTCGCCAAGCCGAGGATCGCCGCCTCAGCCTTTGCAACTGCGGCCGGGTCGCCGGGTCCGTTCGAGACAAACATTCCGTCGGGCGGATCAGCAAGGATCTCTTCCGCAGGCGTGTCCGCAGGGATCACCGTAACGCGGCAGCCCCGCTCGGCGAGGAGCTTGGGCGAGTGGGCCTTCACTCCGAAATCGTAAGCCAGCACATGGAAGCGTTCCTCGCCCACAGCCGGCACCTCGTACGCGACATCGGTGGAGACACCGCAAGCCAAATCGAGTCCCTCCATGAGCGGATGCTCGTGGACCTTTTCGAGCACTTCGGCTTCCGGCATCCCCGCTGGAGCGATCGCCCCGCGCATGGCGCCCTTGGAGCGGATGTGCCGCGTGAGCGCGCGCGTGTCCAAGTCCGAGATCCCCGTGATTCCGTTCTCTCGGAGATAGGCTTCGAAGCCGATCTCGGAGCGCCAATTGGAGTCGAGTCGGGAAGCCTCGCGGACGATGAAGCCCGCCACCCGCGGCGTCGGGGATTCACAGTCCTCAGAGTTCGCACCGTAGTTGCCGATGAGCGGGTACGTCATCGTCACCAGCTGGCCCGTGTAGGACGGATCGGTGAGCACCTCTTGGTACCCGGTCATGCAAGTATTGAACACGACCTCACCGAGCGCGATTTCATGAGCGCCGACGAAGTCGCCGTCGAAGCGACGTCCGTCTTCAAGCAGTAGGTAGGCCGTTCTGTCCAGGGGTGCCTCTCCGGTGTGATCCGTCGGGATCAATTCGTCCGGAAGCTACCCATGCGGGGGCAGGGGTCAAGCGTCTGATTCGGCGGTCTCCCAACACGATGTTGGCTGGGTTAGCTTGAGCCGCTAACGAGTCCTTAGGAGCCCCGAATGAGCCCCGTCGCCGTCTACATCCATGCGGACGAATCCTGCCTCGGTAACCAGAACCTGAAGACCGCCAAACCGGGCGGTGCTGGCGGGATGGTCGAGGTCTTCAAGGACGGCGTGTGGGAACGACGTGACTACTGGCTTTCCGAGCCCGACACGACGAACAACCGGATGGCCCTTAGGAGCGCGATCGACTCGCTCCGGATGCTCAAAAAGAGGTGCATCGTTCACTTCGTGTCCGACAGCCAGTATCTGGTGAAAGGCATGATGGAGTGGATGCCCGGCTGGAAGGCCCGTGGATGGAAAAGAAAGGCCGGCCCCATCGAGAACCTCGATCTGTGGAAAATCCTAGACCAGGCGCTTCAGCATCACGACGTCCGCGCCCGCTGGGTACGAGGCCACGACGGACATCCTGAGAACGAATACGTGGATTTCCTGGCTACCACCGCCGCGAAGGATCAGTCCGATTCGGGTGGATTGGTCGCATCCGGCTTCCAAGAATGGCTCGACGGCCGGCGCGAAAAGAAAGGCCTCTTCATGGAGTACATGGAGTTCCAGGCTCCAGCGGATCGGTACCCGGCGGGCTAGCCCGCGGTACCCGAGGTCCCGGTGCGTGACACGAGCGTCAATGTTGTTGGCTAGGCCACAATAATCTCTCGTTCGAACACGCCACAGAACGCCTCTACGAGTGCATCCGAGGCCTCATCCATCGGCACTGAACGCCCCAACTCACGCTCCAGAGAGGTTACCTCACGATCCGCGATCCCACAGGGAACGATGGTCTGGAAGTAGTCCAAGTCCGTCGAGACGTTGAGCGCCACACCGTGGGACGTGATCCATCCTGAAGACACACGCACGCCGATCGCAGCAAGTTTGCCGACATCGGTCCACACGCCGGTCTGACCTTCACTTCGCACCGCGCCAATAGTGAACGCACCAGCTACGCGGATCAGCATCGACTCGAGATCGCGCAGGTAACGATGAAGGTCCTGCCGGTCTGGCTTGAGGTCCAACACGGGATAGGCCACGAGCTGGCCAGGCCCGTGATAGGTCACATCCCCACCCCTTCCCGTCTCAAACAGCTCGATCCCGCGCGCCGCGCGCTCATCGGCATTCACCAAGATGTGCTCTTGTCGTGATCCAGAGCCGAGCGTGATGACGTGCGGATGCTCGAGAAGGAGAAGCGTATCCGGGATATCCCCCGCTCGACGAGCCACCACCAACTCAGCTTGGAGGTCGAGCCCGTCCGCATAGGACACCACACCGAGGCGCCTAACGTCGAGCGGTCTCACTGTGTCGATCGTATGGATCGCATGAGCGGGAACGGAAAAGCCCCCGGACACACGATGGCGTCAGGGGGCTTCGACCCGCGGTGTCGGCTTCCAGAGATCACGCGTCCTCTGGGAAATCCTCGAGCATCACCTTCAACGCCGCCAGGAAGCGGGCAGCGTCCGCGCCGTCCACGATCCGGTGATCGTACCCCAGCGAGAAAAGCGACCGCTTGCGAATCGCCATGACGTCGGCGCCCGTCTCCGCATCGGTCACAACGACGACCTTCTTCTCGATCGCGCCGGTCCCCAGAATCGCCGACGTACCCTTCGGAATCACCGGCAAGCCCACCAAGGTGCCCAAGACACCTGGATTGGTAATCGTGAAGGTGGCCCCCTGGATTTCCTCAGGCATGAGCTTCTTGTCACGTGCACGCGTTGCCACGTCCACGATCTTGTTACCGACTCCGATGAGTCCGAGGTGGTCCGCGTCGTGGACAACCGGAACGATCAGGCCGGGATTCAAGTCGACGGCCATGCCGAGGTTCACGTTGCCCCGGAAGATCACGTTGTTTCCGGACACAGCCGAGTTGACCATCGGGAATTCGCGCAGGACACGAGAAACAGCCCAAGCCACGAATGCAGTGTAGCTGACTCTTGCACCCTGAGCTGCCCAACGTGCCTTGTTGGCAGCCCTGATGCGATCGATCGAAGAGAAGTCGATCTCGATGAACGAATGCACATGCGGGGTCACCCGCTTGGCGAGAACCATGTGCTCCGCCGTGAGGCGGCGCATGCGGTCCATGCCTTCGACCCGGTCCGCCGCGCGCACTGGGTACTCCGGGTGCTTTACCTCCCCGTAGAACTGCTTCCACAGGTCGGACGGCGCAGCCGAGGGAGCCACGGGTGCGGCTGGCGCCGCAGGCGCCGCGGGAACCGCAGGAGGAGCAGAAGCCCCTGACTCGATGAAGTCCAGAATATCTTGCTTGGTCACGCGACCCGCGTGGCCTGACCCAGACACACTCGCGATGTCGATCCCATGCTCTTCGGCGATCTTGCGCACGACGGGAGTGGATCGAGTTCTGAGGCGCTCTTCAGCGCTCTGATCGCCACCGCTTGCCGCAGTGGCCTCGACCACAGGAGCTGCTACTGGAGGCGCAGTCGGTGCTGCAGGTGCTTCGGCCGCGGGGGCCGCAGCAGCAGCAGGTGCGGCGACGGCCGCGCCAGCGTCCGTCTCGATGTAGGCCACAATCGTGCCGACTTCGACGGTCTCGCCTTCCGGGACAACAATCTCAACGAGGGTGCCGGATGCAGGCGCCGGGATCTCTGCATCAACCTTGTCGGTCGAGATCTCCAAGATCGGCTCGTCACGCTCGACGGCGTCGCCAACTTGCTTCATCCACTGAGAAACTGTGCCCTCGGCAATGGACTCGCCCATCTGGGGCATCGGAACTTCAATACGAGCCACGCTCGGTCACTCCCCTTTATCGTTATCTGCTATGTGCCAATTTTCATGGCGCAAAGCGAAATCTCGCAGCAGCCCTAGTAGCCAGCAAGATAACGCGCGGCCTTGACCACATCGTCGGTCTGCGGCAAAAAATAGTCTTCCAGCGAGCCCGAGTACGGTACAGGAGCATCGATCGCGGTCACACGTAGGATGGGACCGTCTAACCATTCGAACGCCTGCTCGCTGACACGCATCGCGATCTCACCCGCGATCCCACCGGTGCGCGTGTCCTCGTGTACCACGAGGAGCTTACCTGTGCGCTTTACGGAGCCGATAATGGCCTCTTCGTCCATCGGGAGAAGCGTCCGCAGGTCGATGACCTCCACGCTGACCCCTTCATCCGAAAGAGTCTCGGCGGCTTCGACTGATTTGTGGACCATCGCTCCGTAGGTCACGATTGTTAGATCCTTCCCCTCACGGACGGTGCGCGCCTTCCCCAGCGGCACAACGTAGTCTTCATCAGGGAGCACTTCCCGCAGCGCGGGAGCCCGGTAGAGACCCTTATGCTCCTCGAAGAGGACCGGATTGTCGTCGCGTATCGCGGACTTGATGAGTCCCTTCGCATCATACGCCGTACTGGGGTACACGATCTTTAGACCCGGCGTATGAAAGAACGCCATTTCCACATTCTGCGAGTGGAACGGGCCGCCACGATTCCCGCCGCCGACCGGCCCGCGGATCACGAGTGGCATCGGCCCCGCTCCTCGGTAGAGCGATGTAGCGATGTAATTGGTGATCACGTCGTAGGCCGGCGAGATGAAATCCATGAACTGGATCTCCACCACGGGCCTCAGACCCATGTGCGCTGCGCCCGCAGCTGCTCCCGTAAAGCCACCCTCGGCAATCGGCGTATCAATCACACGTTGTTCACCAAAATGATCCAGGAAGCCACGGGTCACCTTGAAGGCCCCCCCATACGCCCCGATGTCCTCACCCATGAGAAACACTTGGTCGTCCCGAATCATCTCCTCGAAGATCCCCTCGCTCAGGGCCTCGAGCATCGTCACAGGCTCACGTCGTCGGGTCTTCAGCAAGTGCTCGGGTACAGACTGGTCCATGCGGCTCCTCAAGCGAGCCTGGAGTCGGAGCTCGCGCTCCGCGTCCAGGGGTGTGGGGTCACAACATCCGTATAGACATCATCGACGGCGTCGGGTCCTTCCGGAAGGGGCTCGCCGATCGCCTGCTCTGCTGCTGCCTGACAGGCCGCTTCAACCTCGATGCGAATCGCGTCGAGCTCGTCTGCGGCAGCCCAACCGTTCTCGAGCATGCGCGCCTGGAAGCAATCGATCGGGTCCTTCTTCGCCCACTCAGAAATCAAAGCCGGGTCCACGTACTCTTGGCCATCGTGCTGCGCGTGCCCCAATCGACGGAAGTACCGGAGTTCCACCATCTGCGTGCCTTCTCCGGCTCGCGCGCGCTCGGCGGACCGAGAGACGGCTTCATACACTGCGATGACATCGGTCCCGTCGACTGATTCGGCCCCGATTCCGTACCCAGGGGCCTTTTCGACGAAGCTCTCAACCCGGGTGTTCGTCGAGGTTGGAGAGGAGAACGCAAACTGGTTCGCCTCGACCATGAGAATCAGAGGACACCGCTGAACCGCTGCGAAGTTCAATCCCTCATGCCAGGCCCCGGTTGAGGAAGCACCGTCGCCGTAGAAGACCATTCCGACGCGTTGTTCCCCCCGTAGCTTGAACGAGAGTGTGATTCCGGCCATGACCTCGAGCATCGTGCCGAGGGGAGACACGGGGCCCACGAAGCCCTTCGCATAGTCGACCCAGTGTACGTTCGCCTCGCGCCCCTTGGTCGGGCTCGTGGCGCGTGCCATGTATTGCCGGAAGAAATCGACGAGTTCACCACCGAACAGGAAGAGCGCACCGGCGGCTCGAACTGTTTGCGCTAGAAAGTCGCCTGTCCCGTCGTCCCGTCGCGACAGGGCGTATGCCGCACCAACGGATCCGGCTTCCTGACCTAGCGAACGGTAAAGGCCGCCAGTCACGTGGCCCTGCTTCTGCAGGATTTCAAGGCGTTCTTCTGCGGCGCGCGTGAGTCTTAGGGCGCGATACAGAGCGAGCAGACCATTTCGGTCGAGCCCGGCGGGGAAGGATTCAGACACGGCTCACGGGGTCGAAGAGTTCGTCCGGGCCGGGCGGCCGTTAGTTGCCGGCGTTTCCGGGATCTGTAGCAGCTGGATCACCCGCAGGCTGGTTACCGAGTCCGGGAAGGACAGGAGCCGGAGCGGATGCAGGAGCTGTCACCTGAATGACAGACGTCGGCGCCTGGGCGCGAGACGACATGATCGACAGCACGAGTGCGAGTACCATAAAGATCGTCCCCGCGATCCATGTGGAACGCGTAAGCACCGTGGTAGCCTGGCGACCACCGAGGACACCCTCGGTCATCCCGGCACCACCGCCTACAGCTGCGAGGCCTCCGCCTTTACCCGACTGGAGGAGGATCACGACCGTCATGAAGATGCCGTCCAGAACGAGGGCGGCGAGCAAGAATCCATACATCTGACTGAGTTTTCCCTTCAAAGTGAGACGCTAAACGTCGATGAGCCTTCCTAGAGTGTCAACGGGGCTTATCCAGCGCCCGCAGCAGCGATTCCCGTGAACGACACGGCATCCAAGCTGGCTCCCCCGACGAGAACCCCATCGACCTCAGCGGCCGCCAACAGATCTGCAGCATTGGCGGGGTTAACAGAGCCTCCGTAGAGCAGCGGAGTGCGCAGAGCCGCAGCGATGCCGAGGGTGCTTTCTAGTTCCGCCCTCAGCGTCGCGTGAGCCGCGGCGGCGTCTTCCGGGGTCGCCGTTTCGCCAGTACCGATCGCCCACACGGGCTCATACGCGACCAGAAAGCGCCCTTCACCTCCCTTGAGCGCCTGCACAGCGGCAGCTAACTGCCGCAGAATCACCTCATCTACCCGCCCAGCTCTGCGCTCTTCAAGCGTCTCTCCTACGCAGATGACTGGAATCAATCCATCGCGCCTCGCGGCAACCACCTTGAGCGCGACCTGAGCGTCGGTCTCACCGAACACGTGTCTCCGCTCGGAGTGGCCAATGAGCGCGAAGCTCGCGCCGGCCTCGACCGCAATCTGTCCCGATGTCTCACCCGTAAACGCGCCCTGTTCCTCCCAGTGCATGTTCTGGATGCCCAGCTGAATCCTGGGGTCGCGGGCGCCGCACGCTGCGGCGACCGCCAAGGACGCCACCGGCGGGAAGATGATGAACTCGTTGTGGGCCACGACTTCGGTCAGGTCGAGGGCCGCAAAGAAAGCCTCGGTCTCCCGGGGCGTCATATGCATTTTCCAATTTCCAGCGATTACGGCCATTCGACATCGTCCTTGTCATTCAGCGATTCCACGCCCGGCAGGACGCGCCCGGCCAACAACTCCAAAGACGCACCACCGCCGGTCGAAACGTGGGTGAGACGATGGGCCACTCCGGCTTCTTCCGCAGCGGCGGCAGAGTCCCCTCCTCCAATGATACCTATCGCACCCCGGTCGCACACGTCTGCCAAGGCCTTCGCTACCTGGATCGTGCCCCGCGCGAAGGCCGGGATCTCGAAGACCCCCATCGGGCCGTTCCAGACGACCGTCTGCGCACTCCCAATGAGTCCCGTGAACAACGCTACGGTCTCCGGACCAACATCGATGATGATGTCACCGTCCTCGACGGCGTCCAAGGTAACGACCCGGGTCGCGGCACCCTCTTCGATTCGATCTGTAACCACCGCATCTACCGGCAGCACCAACTTCTCTCCGGCTCGCTCGATGAGTTCCCGTGCCATGTCGATGCGGTCCGGCTCGACCAGCGACCCACCGGTATCGTGCCCAAGCGCTCGAAAGAACGTGTTGGCCATCGCGCCACCGATCAGAAGATGATCGACCTCCGGCAGAAGCGCCGACACAACATCGATTTTACCTGAGATCTTTGCGCCTCCGAGAATGGCCACGAACGGCCGCTCCGGATTCCTGAGAGCCTCCCCGAGGAAGCGGAGTTCCTTGGCCATCAGCAGCCCCGCGACGGCGATACCGCCCCTCGCCCGAACCTTGCTGGCGAGTCCCGCAGTCGAGGCGTGAGCACGATGCGCGGCACCGAAAGCATCATTCACGAAGAGGTCGCCTAGTCCTGCCCATCTGGTGGCCAACTCTGCCTCATTCGCCGTGTCACCCGGGAAGAAGCGGGTGTTCTCAAGCAGAGCGACCTCCCCAGCTCTGAGCTCGTCCACAATCGATTCCCCGCCCTCGCCGATCGGATCGGACACGAAGTGAACCGGTGTTTTGAGCAGCTCCGACAACCGCTCCGAGACAACTGCAAGCGAGAACTCCGGGTTTGGGACTCCCTTGGGCCTTCCCAAGTGGGACAACACCACGATCCTGGCTCCCGCGTCACGAAGCAGCTGGAGCGTGGGGAGCGAGGCTTGGATACGCTGATCGTCCGCGATCGCCCCGGACTCCATGGGGACGTTGAGATCCGAGCGGACGAGCACGTTGCGCCCTGACAATGCAGCAGGGTCGAGGTCGGTGATTGTCGTCTTCATCGGGCGAAGCTATCGAAGGAGGGCCCGCGGCGGTACGCCCCGAGCCCTCGTCGAAATCACTACGCGAACGTCGCTCCGTCTAAAGCTCTTCCCGTCGATCCAGATCACGTTCAGAGACCAAGACGACACCGGTTTAATGGACGTCAATGACAATCCTGAGCATGTGTCGGCCCGGCGAAACGTCGGTCAATGCTCCAGTCAAGAATTCGCGAATCGAACCCGCAGCGTCAGGACGGCGCTCCCACTTCTCACGGAACCCCTTCTCTCCCGCGAGACGAATCGGAACGACAATGACCGCTCCTGTATCCCGATCCACGACTTCTGCGCGGAGGCCGAACGAGTCGAGTCCTTCCGGCAACTCCGAGTACAGCTCGAAGTAGGCGCCTACAGCGCCCGACTCGACCGGACTCACCAGTGGAAGCGGGTCAACCCAGTCGGCGTTCCGAGCTACGTCGTTCACTTCTGGCGCGGCTGCCTAACCACCATGACGTCGGATACCAATGTGCCGGATTGTCCGACGAGCGGTGCTACGCTCTCTCGGAGTGCTGCCGCCTGCCCAGTGGTCCGGTTAAAGACCTCGACCACGACCGTGCCGGCCGCACGCGTGAGCGGAATCCTAAAGCGCGATCAAGGTTTCTTCGACGACTCTGACCTCTGCAGGTCGGCCGTATCGGACCCAGACTTCAGCCGAGTCACTGCGTGCATCCCCGATTGTGTTTGCATCGCCATGGTATACGCGGACGTATCCATTCGCCTTACACCCCTAGTACGAACGTGGCGCGAATGTTTTGGCCTACCTTCTCGGTGCCATCACGAAGGCCTCCGTCGACCTAGGCGTCAGCCGCTCCAGGAAGGCGGTCTCCGATGTACTTCACGAGGTCCACGACACGATTCGAATAACCCCATTCGTTGTCGTACCACGAGAGGACCTTCACCATGCGACCGTTCATCACAGACGTCGAAAGCGCGTCGACTGTGGAGCTGTGCGGATCGCCCGTGTAGTCGATGGAGACGAGGGGCTCGTGCGATACAGCGAGGATCCCCTTCAGCGGTCCGTCCGCAGCGGCCGCCATGGCTGCATTGACCTCCTCCATTGTGGTGTCCTTCTCGACCTCTGCGACCAGGTCCACCAGCGAGACGTCCGGCGTCGGGACGCGGATGGACATCCCATCGATACGGCCGGCGACTTCAGGAAGAACGAGACCCGTCGCCTTTGCTGCTCCGGTCGTCGTCGGAATCATGGACATGCCGGCCGCGCGCGCGCGCCGAAGGTCAGAGTGCGGCAGATCCAGGATGCTCTGATCGTTCGTATACGCGTGGATCGTGGTCATCAGGCCATGCCGGAAGCCAAACACCTCACTTAGGACTTTGACCACCGGAGCGAGACAATTCGTCGTGCAACTCGCGTTCGAGATCACATGGTGGTTCTCCGCGTCGTACGCGTCTTGGTTCACGCCGAGCACGATGGTGACATCCTCGTTTTTCCCCGGAGCGGAGATGATGACCTTCTTAGCTCCCGCTTCCAGGTGTTTCGCAGCGCCATCGCGGTCACTGAAGAAGCCCGTTGCTTCAATGACAATGTCGACGCCGAGCTCGGCCCATGGCAATGTGGCCGGATCCCGCTCGCTGAGGACCTTGATCTCGTCCCCGTCGACCACCATCGCACCGTCCGAGAGCTCAACCGTCCCTGGGTAGGACCCATGCACGGAATCGTACTTCAGGAGATGCGCCAGTGTCTTGGCATCCGTGAGATCGTTGACAGCGACGACATCGACGTCGGTACGACCAGACTGCTTGGCACTGCGAAGAACGTTCCGGCCGATCCTGCCAAACCCGTTGATAGCTACCCGGATTGCCATGGGGGGACTCCTGACATCTCGATTGGGGATAAGGTCGATATTAGCCGCGAAAGGTAACATCTACCGCGAGGAGTGGAGCCCCGCCGGTAGGGCCCGGGCGAACGCGAGAGTCGTCACTGCGCGTGCGCCTGCAGCGGTGAGTTCGGACGCCGCGGCACTCGCCGTGGCACCGGTCGTGAGCACGTCGTCGACAAGCAGCACATGGGCGCCCTGGACGGCTTCGCGTTCCGGGGGATGCACACTGAAGGCCCCCCGGACGTTCGCGTGGCGCTCCGACGGATGCAGCGAAGTCTGCGACCGTGCAGCGCTCGAGCGCTGCAACGCTTCAACGAGTGGCAATCGCTTGAGCTGCGCTACCTGCCCGGCTAACAGTCCAGCTTGGTTGTACCCTCTCGTTCGGGCCCGCGCTGAAGTGGTCGGCATTGGCGTCACAACAGTGGGCGCAGCGATTTCTGGAAGGGACACTCGCGCAAGAGCGTCTCCCATAGTCGGCGCGAGTTCCGCCCATCCCTCATACTTAAGAGAGTGCACAAGATCGGAGACGGGGCCGTGAAGCACATAGGCGTAGCGGGCGAAGGTCAGCGCTTCCGGCCACTGTTCACATTCGCGGCAGTCGGATTGATCCGGCCGGCCGGTCGCGCGGGGAAAGTGGCACCGCGGGCATCGCGGCCACGATGCCCGTTTCAATCTGGATGCACATCGACCGCAAACCATGGAGGCTCGCCTCCCGCCAGGGATCCAGTCGCCACACGAGATACAACCAGCAGGGAGGAGCAGATCGATGAGATCACCTGCCCACTCCGCTGTCCTCACTCCAACCGACTCCGCTCCATAGCTTCGCGCATGACGCTCAGGGGAGCATCACTGCACCACCACCGTTCGAATGAGGCGGCCCCCTGCTGGACCAGCATCTCAGCTCCATCGACGGCGCGGATTCCATGCTCCTCTGCAGCACGCACGAAGGGTGTCTTTTTCGGCCCATACACGAGATCCATAGCACCGCCCACCCTCAAGAGCGGCGCGAAGTCCATAGGAGAGGCGTCTCCGGCAGCCAACCCAAGCCGGGTAGCGTTCACAACGAGGTCGAAGCTCTCACCACGCAACTTCTCGATGAGCGGTACCACGCGTGCCTTTTGGCCACCGATTCTCCGAGCGACCGCGCGCGCGCGGTCCTGAGTCCGATTGTAGATCAGGACCTCATCCGCCCCCTCCTCCAGCAATCCCATAAGGGCGGCACGAGCGGCGCCACCCGCTCCGAGCAACAACGCACGGATTCCCGTCGGCGATCCTTCGACAAACACCTTCAACGCTTCACGAAATCCGTCGACATCGGTGTTGTCACCATGGACCCGACCATCTTCCCCGCCCCAGAACGTGTTGCAGGCACCAGTCCGCCGTACCGCTGGGCTCGCGACATCTACAACAGCTGCGGCCTTTTCCTTGTGTGGCAAGGTGATGTTGCCCCCACCCCCAGCGCGCGACAGACCCTTCATGAACCCGGTCAGGTCGTCGGCCGCACAGCGCACAGCGACGTAGACGCCGTCCATTCCGGCTTCCGCGAACGCTGCGTTCTGGATGATGGGAGACTTGGAATGCCCCACAGGATCACCCAGTAGGGTGAGGACTCGAGTCGACGCTGATACGCTCATTCAACCACCACTGGCTCGATGCGCTCGAATACGCGCTCAATGAGTTCTTCGAGAAACGAGAAGGTAAAGAGGTATTCGTCGTCGCCACCGCCGATCGGGTCCGGTACTGTCCCGCTCCCCGCAACACCGTCGGCTCCTGCCGCGAACGCGGTCAGTAGAGACGCATGCTCACCTGCTCCGAGCTGCGCGACGCGCATCAGGTGGCCGGAAGACATCACGAGGACAAGGTCAGCCCAAGCTGCGACTTCATGCGTGAGTGGGGTCGCCTGATGTCCGCTGATATCGACACCGTTCTTTTGGGCAGCCCGGACCGCACCACCGGATGCGATGTCTCCAGTATAGGCGGCCACACCAGCGGACCGGACCTCCACGTCCGTCCATCCCCGAGACGTAGCGGCCCGCTTTGCGATCGCCTCCGCCATGGGACTCCGACAGGTATTCCCGGTGCACACGAAGAGGAGGCGCAGGGCCTCCATTTTGTCAGCGGTGTTACTCATGGATCTCCGGAATCGCACAACGAAGACGACCCACCGGGACGGACCCCTCTCGCAACACAGTCGGGGGATGGGTGGTGCAATCAATGATGGTCGATGGAGCCGATTCGGGAAGAGTGCCCGCGTCCAGGACGATGACATCGGTCCGACCACAACGCATCAGAAGCTCCATCACTTCGCTACCTGAGCGGGCTGGCGTGCTCCCGCCGATATTGGCGCTCGTCGAAGTGATCGGGCCACCCACCTCGGCAATCAGCCTAGCGACAGCGACCTGAGGGCTCCTCCGCACTGCTACGGAAGAACCCGTCCCGTGCGCTCCCTCTGGGAAAAATCCTCGGGGATCACTCAAGACGAGCGTGACGGCGCCAGGCCAGAACACACTGGCGAGTTCCCGTGCCTCCTCCGTCCAATCGAGTTCTTGAACAGCCTCGGCGGACTCCACCAGCAAGATGAAGGGTTTTTCGTCCGTCCGGCCCTTGAGATCTCGCAGGTTCCGAATGCCCTGCTCCGACGGAAGTGAGCCAAGGCCGTACACCGTCTCCGTGGGATAAGCGACAACACCTCCCCGCTTCAGGTGCTCGCCTACAGCGGACAGATCAGCGTCAGGATCGACACGGAGGTCGATCCGTCGTAAGGCCTCAGCCACGAGCCGCACGAGCCGACAAAATCGCCTCGGCGATCCCGATATCGACTGGACGCGTGACTTTGAGATTGTCGGCACCTCCGTCGATCATCCGCACGGATCCGCCAATTCGCTCAACGAGCGACGAATCATCCGTTCCGCTGAATCCAGCCGCATAAGCCTTCCGTAGCACCCCTGCGGGAAAAGCCTGCGGGGTCTGGGCATGCCACAGCACGGAGCGGTCCGGCGTGTCAGAGATGAACCCGTCCTGGCCAACACTCTTGATCGTGTCCACGGCTGGGTATCCGGCCACCGCCCCCACTCCGGTCCCAGCAACGTCGAGACATTGTGATACAACCTTGGACCGCACCAAGGGACGCGCCGCGTCATGCACCGCGATCACATCGAGATCGGCCGGGAGGGCCCCAATCGCCAACGAGACGGATTCGGTGCGACTCGCTCCACCAGCCACAACCCGGACACGTGGGTCGATCTCGGTGAGCCATTTCGGCGGCGACTGGGCATCGTCGCGAGCCACTGCAACCACGATCGCCACGACCCTGGGGTCGGCCAGGAACGGCCGGAGGGCGTGCACGAGCACCGGCTCGCCGTTGATCTCGAGAAACGGCTTACGAACACCACCCATGCGTTCACCACGGCCGGCACCCGGAATCGCGACGCCGACCTTGAGGGATTCAACCGGCGTCACGGGCCGAAGCTCGGGCCGTCGTTTCCTCCTTCGGGCCCGCTCGACGAGTCTCGAGAGACCGAATCGAACCGAGTGTATGCCTTCTGGAAGAAGAGTTCGACCACTCCCGTCGGTCCGTTACGCTGCTTGCTGATGATCAACTCCGATTTCCCCTCAAGTTCTTCTCGTTGCTCCGCTGGAGCGTAGTACTCGGGGCGGAACAAGAACATGACGAGATCGGCATCCTGCTCGATCGAACCGGAGTCACGGAGGTCAGAGAGCATGGGACGCTTGTCCGTTCGCTGCTCCGGGCCACGACTCAACTGAGAAAGCGCCACTACCGGAACATCGATTTCACGCGCAAGCGCTTTTAGTCCGCGGGAGATCTGAGACACCTCCTGGACACGACTCTCTGATTGGCCCGTTCCCGACATCAGCTGCATATAGTCGATCACGATCATGCCCAGCTCTTTGTTATCCGCACGGAGCTCGGACTGGAGCCTTCGCGCTTTCGCCCGGATTTCGAGCACGTTACAACCGGGCTGATCGTCGATCCAAATAGGGGCCGTGTTGAGGTGCCCCGCAGCCGCCGCGAGACGCTGGTGCTCCTCTTGAGACAGACGACCTCGCCGAAGTCTCTGGGCGTCGATCCGACCTTCAGCACACAGCAGTCGTTGAACGAGCTGCTCAGACGACATTTCGAGCGAGAAAATCGCGACAGGGATGGTGTGTGAGATGGCGGCGTTGGCCGCGACGTTCATAACCCAGGACGTCTTTCCCATAGAGGGACGCGCGGCAACGATGACCAGATCTCCCTTTTGGAGGCCGGTCGTCATGCGGTCTAGGTCGGCGAAACCGCTGGGTACGCCGGTGATGCCCGAGTCCGACTCTTGGAGCTTCTCGATGTGCTCGAAAGTCCGCCAGAGAATCTCCTTGATCCAGACGAAGCCGTCCCGCTTATGACTCTCGGCGACTTGGAAGATCTTCGCCTCCGCCATGTCGAGGATCTCGTCGACGCCCCGTTCGCCCTGGTCGTACACGTCCCGAATGATCTGAGTCGAGTGCTCAACAAGGCGACGAAGGAGTGCCTTGTCTCTGACGATCTTGGCGTGGTACTCGAGATTCGCGGCAGTCGGCACTGCGTCCACGAGGGCACCGAGATAGTCGAACCCTCCAGAGGCCTCCATCTCTCCGGTCTTCTTGAGTTCCTCGGAGACCGTAATGACGTCGATGACGTCACCACGCTCGAAGAGTCGGAGCATCGCCCTGTACAGACGACGATTCGCTTCACGGTAAAACATGCCCTCATTCAGAAACTCAATGGCACGCGTTACGGCATCGCGATCGATGAGCATACCGCCGAGCACAGCCGTTTCTGCCTCCATTGAAAATGGAGGAGTACGGTCGAAGGGCGCGGGACCGAGGTTGGGCGAGGCTTCCATCAGGGCGGGGTTGGGGCGCGAAGAGGGAGCAATCTAGCCGATACCACAAGAGGCCGCACGGGGCTAATAAAGGTGCCTCAAGTGCTAGAAGCAGGCCCGCTTGTTAAGCGCTGCGGGAGCCGTCCATGACAGTGCGAAGCATCTGCAAATCGTCCCAAAAGGACCGCGTCCACTTGGGATTCCGGAGGAGCGCAGCGGGGTGATACGTGACCACCAACGGGACCCCTTCGTAGCTGTGGACCTCTCCACGGATCTTGCCGAGAGGGGTCTTCTCTTGCCCCGTCAGGAGCTGAGCTGAAAAAGTCCCGACTGCGAGCAACGCCTCCGGCTGCACCAGTTCGATCTGCTTTTTCAAGAACGGTGAACACGCCTCGATCTCGTCAGGCATCGGATTCCGATTCCCCGGAGGACGACACTTCAGAACGTTGGCGATATACACCGAGTCCTCTCGCGACAGATCCACGGTCGAGAGAAGCATGTCGAGGAATTTTCCGGCTGCGCCCACGAAGGGAACCCCGGTCTGGTCCTCGTTCGCTCCGGGGGCTTCCCCCACCACCATGAGACGGGCAGTCGGAGAGCCGTCCGAAAAGACCACCTGAGTACGGCTGTCGGAGAGCCTGCAGCGGGTGCAGGCCAGAGCCTGCCCCCTCACTTCCTCATAGTTGGGCGGGAGCACCGGAAGCCCCCCTACGCTTTCACTAGCAGTGGCGGCAGGAGCCGTTCGGGGCGGTGGCGACGCACCCGGGCGTTTCGCAGCGCGCCGCGCCGCCGCAGCGAGCTTCAAGGCTTCAGCTCGCGTCAGTCCATCCAAGTAGATCGAGTCGGAGCCGATCTCAACGCGCTGTCGAAGGAGGCGAGCCACCTCTTCGAGCGGGGGCCGCTTCTCGCTCAAGGTGCCTCGCTCAGACGAGTAGCGATGCGGTCCAACAACTCCTCAGCGACCGCGTCCTTTGACATGAGGGGCAGAGCCTCAGGATCGGACTCGGTGGACAAGATCGTGACTCGATTTGTCGCGACCTCGAAGCCAGCCCCAGGATCGGTGGCGTCGTTAGCGACCAACAGATCCAAGTTCTTCGCCGAGAGTTTTTTTCTGGCGTTGGCAACCAGGTCATCGGTCTCAAGGGCGAAGCCGACCGAGAAGCTGCCCACTCTTCGCGACGCGCTTGAGTCGGCCGCGATATCCGGATTGGCCACGAGATCCACGCTCAGTTCACTACCGGTCTCGCTCCGCTTCACCTTCCGGTCCTTGGGATCAGCGGGGCGGAAATCAGAGACTGCAGCTGCGAAAACATTGACGTCGCTACTTCCGATGAGTCCGTCGACGGCGTCGTGCATTTGGAGCGCCGACTCGACCGGCACGAAGTCCACCCCCACTGGGGGCTCCAACGAACTCGGTCCCGAAACGAGCGTGACCTGAGCACCTCGACGCCACGCCGCCTGTGCGATGGCATACCCCATACGTCCCGAGGAGCGATTCCCGAGGTAACGAACCGGGTCGATGGCCTCCCGGGTGGGGCCTGCGGTGATCAGCACTCTACGGCCGTCCAACGCCCCTGGACTCGTGAGCGCCCTGCCAATGTGCTCTTCGATCTGCCACGGCTCTAACATCCGCCCCGGGCCCTCACCTTCGCCTACCGCCAGAGTTCCCTCAGCCGGCCCCGCGATCTGGTACCCAATGTGATCCCGGAGATGGGCGATATTGGCCTGTACCTGGGGGTGGGCGAACATGCGGTCGTTCATGGCGGGAGCGATGACTACCGGTGCCCGGGTAGCGAGGAGCGTCGTACATATCAGGTCGTCCGCCCTGCCATGAGCCGCACGGGACAAAAAATCCGCGCTAGCCGGCGCAACACATACTACATCGGCATCCCGTCCCAACCTGAGATGCAAAGCGGCGCCTTCCGAAGAGAACATATCGGTCAGCGCCGTTCGCCCCGTGACACCCTCAAAGCTGAGAGGCGCCACAAATTTCTGGGCCGAATACGTGAGGACGACGTCTACCGTCGCCCCAAGTCGCGTGAGGTCCCGCGCTACTTGAATAGACTTATACGCAGCGATCCCGCCGGTCACACCCAGAACGACGCGCCGATCCTGCCAGGGGCGTCGAGGCGACAGCGAGAGGTTCGCCACGGAGTCTCAGTCGGTCAGCGCCTTAAAGCGCTACGTCATCCTTGAGACGGCGCTTGACGAGCCGGAACTCGATCTGGCCGGAGGTCAGCGCCTCGAGTGCACGCGTCGTGAGCTTCTTTTCTTCGCCGAGCGGCATCGCGTCAGCCGGAAGCGTGTTGAGTTCACGTGCGTACTTGGCGGCCACGAGCACACCGAGATACTTGCTCTCGTTGCCGGCTGCCACCTCATCTGGGGTAAAAACCCTCATTGTCCACTCCTCATCCGTTTACGTGCGTATACTCTTGCTCAAGGACCCGAGCGACACCAGCCCGGAAGACCTCGACATTCTCCAGCGGAACCGAAGCGGCCTTACCGCCGTCCTGTCCCGCAACGATGGATTCGATCTCTTTCACACAGCGATCAAGATCGTCGTTGATGACAACGTAGTCGAACTCGGGGACAGCCTGTAGCTCATCGAGCGCCGAACGTAGTCGGCAAGCGACCTCTTGATCGTCCTCAGTCCCTCGGCCCTTGAGCCGTTCCATCATGATTTCGATGGACGGCGGCAGTACGAAGATCAACTTGGCGTCGGCAACAGTGTTTCGGATCTGGCGCGCGCCTTGCACGTCGATATCGAGCACAACGTGCTCACTTCGCGCGGCCGCTTCATCCAATTCTGAGCGCGGAGTGCCGTACAGACGGCCGTGTACGGTGGCCCATTCGACCAAGGCCCCGTCTTCGATCATCCTTTCGAACGCTGGTCTGTCGACGAAGTGGTAATCCACCCCGCTCGTCTCTCCTTCACGAGCCGGTCGAGTCGTCGCCGAAATCGAAAACACGAAACGCTCTGACGTGTCGACAAGCCGCCTTGCGAGGGTGGTCTTGCCCGTTCCGCTCGGGGCAGCGAGAACAAGTGGTGCTGCCCGACTCACTCGACGTTCTCCACTTGTTCGCGGACGCGCTCCACTTCTTCCTTAAGCGCTACCGACGCCTGCGAGATCTCCGCGTCGTTCGCCTTCGAGCCGATGGTGTTGGCCTCCCGATGCATCTCTTGGATGAGGAAACCCAGTCGTTTTCCGACGGGCTCTGAGGCGTCGCCTGTGAGCGCTTCTCGAAAGAGTTCAATATGAGAGCGAAAGCGGACCAGTTCTTCGTTGATATCCCACTTCTCTGCCAGGTAGGCGATTTCCCGCGCAAGACGGTCCTCGTCTACCTCGGTCTGTTCCGCCAACTCCTTCACAGCTTCTCGGAGACGGTCCCGCTCCGAAATCAGCCGTTGTGGCGCCCTCTCTTCTATCTTGTCGAGCGCGTCGCTCATGGCGGCCATCCGACCTTCGAGGTCCGCAGCGAGCCGCTCCCCTTCCGCTTCACGAAACGACTGGACCGACAATGCCGCAGCTTCCGCAAGCTGTTGGACGACCTCGGACTCGACGCCGGCAGTACGGTCCTGCTCAGGAGCACGGAAGACTTCACTGAAGCGGGCCATGAGGGACAGATCGACCTCACCTGGCACACCAAGCTCAGCTGACATGTGCTCAAGGGCCGCTTGAATCTGCTTGGCACGCTCGATGTCGACTTTGGGCGCTGACTCATCTGCAGATGACGCTCGGTCAAGTGTCATCGAGGCACTGATGTGCCCTCGTGACAGGTGCCGCTTCAGCGCTTCAGTGATGTCCCGCTCGAACTTGTCGAAGCCGTGGGGCGTCTTGATGCTGGTGTTGAAGTAGCGGTGATTCACCGTCTTCACTTCCAGCCTCAATCGACCTGCGGGCGATTCCCGCTCGGCTTCACCGTAACCGGTCATACTCCGGATCATATCAGACCTCCACAGAGCCGGATAAGGTAATGCCTGGGTCGTGTCGCGTGGAGGACGGGCGAAGCGGTCAGTTGAACATCGTCCAACGAATCCCGTACATCGTCCGTGTAATCGGCAGCACTCGCCCAGGATAATGTTGTAGCTCCGTCCGCCTCGAAAAATTGTCCCAGGCGATGAATATCTGGACGGTCACGATGCGAAGCTGCATGCGGGCGTACCAATTCTGGTAGAACGGGACGGATTCGAGGGGCACGAAGCCTTCCGCGTCTTCCTCACCTAGAATCGGGAGCATCATCGGATCATGCCCGCGCACACCCAGCGTCCACCACCACTCCAAGTTTCCACCCTTGTACACCCGATGGAAATCGAACGAACCGCGGTAGATCTGCTCGGGCACGTAAGCCCCGGGTTCTTCCCACTGCTGCAACGAACCCTGTAGGCGAAGACCCGTCATGGGTGTTGGCAGGCTGGCCCACGCCTCCCATCCCTTCCGCGTGGCACCCTCCAGGAACAAGCCATTCATGTTGGGGGCAAGCCCGATGGGTGCAAACGAGTCGGCCTGCACCCCTAGGCGTGCTGCAGAAACAGAAGCACCCAGGAGTGACACAGTGGCGCCGTAGCGGGTCCCCGTTCGGTCCGTAACGCCGAAAAGGCGACCAGGATCAAACGGTTCCGCGGTCTCACCCTCAGCAGGTACAGCAGTCGAATCGACCGCGGGTTCGACGTCTAGGAGCGGAAGGGTTCGGAACCCAAAAGTCCCGGATTCTCTGGAAGCGAACAGAGACAGCACACCACCGATCGGTTCCGTCCACGCCCGTATGCGATTGGCCGCTGTCGACTCACCGGCCCACGAGGCCTTTGAGAGATCGGCGGCGAAGCCACCAACACCCGCGCGGTGGAAGCCGCCCTGCGCGTCGAGTCGGCTCGTAAGAACGTCGTCTCCTCCGAACGACCGATACTCGCCTCGGGCCCATGCACCGGACCGTTCGAGCCCCAGTCGGACGCCTCTCTGCGTGCGACTCCCGCCTTCCCGCTCATAGACGTCCCGCTCGTCTCTGACGAGGTGGCTCGACTTGCCGGTGTACGCCTCACCGACAACCCCCTCGGCCAGCCGCGCACGACCTCGAATCGTCCAGTCAGTTCGAGTCTGGGACGAAGGGAAGATGTCGAGATCGCTATCTGTCCCGACGCGTCGCAGCTCCATCGCCAACCCGGCATCGTCCCCACGATGGAGCTGATATCGCACCCAGCTAGCCGTCCGACCTCCAGACTCGTCTCCACCCGGACCCCGCGTATCCAAACGTTCTAGCCCCAGAGCCACACTTCCACCGATGGCGGTGGGATCCGCGTACGTCCCCCGGAACATGTTGGTCGCCAAATCACCCGTACCAGCTTCCACGAGCGAATAGGGGCGACCCTCCAGGTATTCATGGGACCACATCTCGATGCGCACCTCAGCGAGGCCACGTTCGACGCGAACACGTCGGATGCCGGCCAGGCCGATCCGAGCGAGATCGACCACCCCTCCCTTGAGAGCATAGACTTCGAAACCGTCGCGGAAGACCCGATAACCGCCACCTCCCGCCCCGAACGCTGTGACGGACGCCGGCGAGCCGTAGTCGCCGCCTAGGAGGACGATGAGCCCTGGGACTTCGCCGATCAGCTCCGGTAACGTGCTCGCGGTGGACGCGTGGATTTCGCTGAGGTCCCAGTCCCAGACCCCAGACTCCCAGCCTTCCGGGATCCCGTCCGAGAAGTCGGGGAGGTTGTAGAAGATCGTGTCCGCAGAGACCGAGTCGGGCACAGCGACGACAGCGAGAGAATCCAAGCCGAGGGAGTCGGCACGCAGCGAATCGAGGAGCAGTTGGGCGCTATCCGCTGGCAGGCCTGTGCTATCCGGGGGAGTCACCTGAGCAGACACCCGCGAGAGCCCCACCACACAGAGCAGAAATGCGAGCATTCCGGAACGTACGAACGCCCCGATCCGTTTCCAGAATCGGGGCGTCACTGCACGATTACCGAGTCGATTCACCCGGCGCGGCTCCTGACCCACTGGACTAAGAGGCGAGTCGGGAACCCGTACCCGCCCTTTCTCAGGTAAGGTGCCGACCCGTCACCGTAAGCCGTTCCAGCGATGTCGAGATGCGCCCATTTGGTATCGCCCACGAACTCGGACAAGAAACACGCTGCGGTAATGGCCCCACCGGGACGTCCGCCTACGTTCATCATGTCCGCGGTCGTACTCTTCAGCTGTTTCTTGTATTCCGGCCAAAGCGGAAGCTGCCAGCAGCGTTCGCCGCTGACTTCGCCCGCCTCGATCATCTCCGCGATGAGTTCATCGTCGTTCCCGATCACGGCCGCGGCGTGATGGCCGAGTCCAATGACCACAGCTCCGGTGAGCGTGGCACAATCCACCATGGCCGCCGGGTTCATCTTCGCGCCGTACGCCAGGGCGTCCGCGAGAATTAGCCGGCCTTCCGCATCGGTGTTGATGACCTCGACGGTCTTGCCACCCAACGTGCTAATGACGTCGCCAGGCTTAACCGCGGTACCTGAGGGCATATTCTCGGCCGATGGTACGATCCCGATGACGTTCGCTTGGACACCTAGAGCGGCGATCGCCTGCATGGCCCCGATCACGGCGGCTCCACCGGACATGTCGAACTTCATGTCCTCCATGCCTCCCGGCGGCTTGAGGGAGATCCCTCCGGCATCGAACGAGAGGCCCTTCCCGACGAGCACAAGCGGCGCGTCACCTTCGTTGCCGCCTCTGTGCTCCATGATCACAAGCCGGGCTTCTTCCGCAGAGCCCCTCGAGACCTCGAGGATGGCGTGCATGCCTTCCTGAAGCAGGCGTGCCTCATCGAAGACCGTGACGCTCAGGCCAGCCTCAGCCGACATCCGCGCCGCCTCGTCAGCGATGTGGGTCGGGGTGGCGACGTTCCCGGGTCGAGACTGCAGGGTGCGGGCGAAGTTCTCACCCGCTCCGATCGCCGCACCGACCGAGACAGCGACTGCATCACCGTCGAGGATGTCGACTTCCGTGACTTCCGTGCGGTCCGGGTCTTCTTCCTTGAGCTCGGTGAACCGCCAGGCGGCCAGAGACGCCCCCTCAGCGGCCGATTGACTCGCCACTTCCTCCGAAATTCCAGAAACACCATCGAGGGAGATGCTCAGCGAACTCAGGCCAAGCCGCTCGGCAACTCGAACGGCGCGTCCGGCCAACCGTCGAACGGATTCCCCATTCACGTCGTCCCCGTCCCCAAGTCCCAGCACGACGACCCGAGCCGCGGCATCTGGCGAACCATAAAGGAGCAACTCGTCCTTCTCGCCCCCTTTCAAATCCCCCGCTTCGACAGCGGCGGTGATCGCGCCTCCGAGTGCCGCATCGAGTTGAGCAAGCATACCCGAAGAAGCGTCTGCTCGCTTGGTGATTCCGATGGCGAGAAGAGGCGTGACGTGGGCGGCCGTATCGGCGTCAACGTGACGGAGCTGCATTGAGATTCGCCTTTGCCTTATTGGAGTTTGGCGGGGAGGAGGCCCCTTATTTCACGAAAGAGGCGGCTTCGTTCCATCACGCATCAATGACCTCTGCTGTCTCAAGCACCAGCTGATCAACAACGGTCTTCAGGTCACTGGTACGCTCGAACGTAGCAAGCTGCCGATCTGCACTGGTGCCTTCTTCCAGAATTTTGAAGGCGTATTCAACTTCTTTCCGGGTGCCCAGGTCGTCCAGAACGTCATCGCTCGGGAATTCCGGATCCTCGATACCAACGTGAACGTGCATCCAGAAGATCAGGTTCTTCCGGGCGAGATCTTGGAGGTCCTGCTCCACCCCGAGATAACGTTCGAGCGGGGTGATTTCCTGATCCATCCAAGACGAGAGATGTAGGACTTGAGCTCGCCAGTCGCCGGATCGACGATCTGGTATTCCTCTTCGACTCCGAGCGTAAGGGCCGGATCTTTCATGAAGTCTCCCTTCGGCCTCTAAAGTCCTTCAATGATCGCGTTGAGCGTCCCACTAGGGCGGAGCGATGCCCCGGCTCGCTGAGCATCAGGCATATAGTACCCTCCAACGTCCTGTGCGGGCCCCTGAGCCTCGTTGAGCTCCGCGACAATCGTCGCCTCCTGTGCGGTAAGCGCCGACGCCACAGGGGCGAAGCGCTCCGCTAGCACACCATCCGTCGCCTGTTCAGCAAGCGCCTGGGCCCAGTACATGGTCAGGTAGAACGTGCTGCCCCGGTTATCGAGTTCTTTCACCTTCCGCGAAGGTGAGCGGGCGTTGTTGAGATACTCAGCAGTTGCCGCATCCAGGGCGTCACCGAGAACGAACGCGCTCGCGTTGTCAAAGTTCTCACCCAGATGCTGGAGCGAGGCGGCTAAAGCCATATACTCGCCAAGCGAGTCCCAACGGAGGTGTCCTTCAGCCTCGAACTGCTGCACGTGTTTCGGAGCGGACCCACCTGCCCCGGTCTCGAACAAACCGCCACCGTTCAGGAGCGGAACGATGGACAGCATTCGGGCGCTTGTCCCGATCTCTAGGATCGGGAAGAGGTCCGTCAGGTAGTCGCGAAGCACGTTCCCGGTGACTGAGTTCGTGTCCTCGCCGCGACGAATGCGCTCGAGCGAGAACGTCATCGCATCAACGGGGGCCATGATCTGGATATCCAGGCCTTCGGTGTCGTGATCCGGCAGGCAGACATGGATCTTCGCGATGATCTCGGCATCGTGCGCTCGATTCTCGTCGAGCCAAAAGATCGCCGGGACCCCGGTGGCACGGGCACGATTTACGGCCAGCTTCACCCAGTCCCGCACGGGCTCGTCCTTGGTCTGGCAGGCACGCCATACATCACCTTCCTCAACCACGTGCTCGATCAGCAGAGTGCCCTCAGCGTCGAGGACCCGAACGCTTCCACTCGATGCGATCTCGAACGTCTTGTCGTGCGAGCCATACTCTTCGGCCTTCTGCGCCATGAGCCCGATGTTCGGGACACTGCCCATGGTAGACGGATCGAGCTGCCCGTTCGCCTGGCAGTCCCGGATAATCCCGTCGTAGATGCCGGCGTAGCTCGAATCCGGAATGACGGCCTTTACGTCCTGTAGCTGTCCGTCTGCGTTCCACATGCCGCCCGAGTCGCGGATCATGGGAGGCATCGACGCATCGATGATGACATCGCTGGGCACGTGCAGATTCGTGATGCCCTTGTCCGAGTCGACCATCGCGACGCCTGGGCGAAGATCGTAGGTCGCCGCGATGTCGGCCTCGATCGTGAATCGCTGCTCCGACGGCAGCTCCGCGATCTTCGCGAGCACGTCACCGAAGCCGTTGTTCACGTCGACTCCGAGCTCGTCAAAGGTGGCTCCGTGTTTCGCGAAGACGTCTTCGAAGAAGACCCGAACCGCATGCCCGAAGATGATGGGGTCGGAGACCTTCATCATGGTCGCTTTCATGTGCAGGGAAAAAAGCACGCCCTGCTCTTTCGCGTCCTCAATCTCTGTCCGGAGGAAGTCGACGAGGGCCGCCTTGCTCATGAACGTGGCGTCCAGGATCTCACCTGCCAGCAACGGAAGCGACTGCATCAAGACGGTGACGGTCCCATCGTCTGCCACGTGCTCGATGCGTGCGGTCGTCGCGGTCGATAGCGTGACGGACTTCTCATTCTTGCAGAAGTCGCCCTCGCTCATCGTGGCCACATGGGTCTTCGATACCTTCGGCCAGGCCCGCATACGCGGCGGATTCGCCCGCGCAAACTCCTTCACGGCCTTGGGGGCACGGCGGTCCGAATTCCCCTGTCGCAGCACAGGGTTAACCGCACTGCCCTTCACGGAATCGTAACGGGCCTTGATGGCACGTTCTTCGTCCGAAGAGGGCTCGTCCGGATAGTCAGGGAGCCCATACCCCTTCGCCTGAAGCTCCGCGACACAGGCCTTCAGCTGAGGGATCGAGGCACTGACGTTCGGCAACTTTATGATGTTGGCCTCCCGGGTCTCCACCAGCTGGCCAAGTTCCGCCAAGTCGTTCTTGATCCTCTGCCCCTCTTCGAGGGAGTCGGGGAACACCGACAAAACCCTACCGGCGAGGGAGATGTCACGGGTCTCAACCGGAACCCCCGCGGCCGCAGCGAACGCACGTACGACCGGAAGAAAAGCATGGGTCGCTAGTGCGGGGGCTTCATCGGTCCACGTGTAAATGATCGAAGGTGACTGGCTCATGAAAGTCGCTGGGATTAGACGCAGGGTGGCGGTCCGGCGCGGTGAGGGCACCGGGAGAGCGGGCAGTGTGGGAGCCACCCGACTCAGAGACAAGTGGCGGACGGGAGGTCCCGGTATTCGTCAGCTTCGCTCGTCCAACTCCGCCCAGCGCGTGAAGGCTTCGTCAATCTCTTGAGCCAGTACCGCGGAGCCCTCGAGAACGGGTCGAGTTTCGTCCTGGGAGCCCTGGAAGAAGACCGGGTCCGCCATGCGGTCATGCAGCTCCCGGAGCTCGGTCTCCATGGCTTCGATGCGAGCGGGGAGCATCTCCCACTCCCTCTTCTCCTTGTAGGAGAGCTTCTTGTACCTATCTGGGGCGGTACGATTTCCGTCGCTCGCCGGGACTCCCTTCTTCGGCTTATTGAGCGGCGGTTCAGTTGCCTGCGCTGCGCTGCGCGCCACCGTTCGCTTCCAGTCCGAGTACCCGCCGACGTACTCCTTCACCTTGCCCAGGCCTTCGAAGACGAGGGAAGACGAGCAGAGATTGTCTAGAAACGTCCGGTCGTGACTCACCACCAATACGGTACCGGAAAAATCGAGAAGCCGCGCCTCGAGCAGTTCCAGCGTCTCCGTGTCCAGGTCGTTCGTGGGCTCATCGAGCACGAGGACATTCGCCGGCTGTGTGAAGAGTCGGGCCAACAGGAGGCGATTGCGCTCACCACCAGAGAGATTTCGCACGGGCTCTCTCGCCCGTTCGGACGAGAATAGGAAATCGGCCAAATAACTCATGACGTGCTTCCGGTCGCCATCTAAAACGACGAACTCGTTCCCATCGCCAATCGTGTTTGCGACCGTCTCCGATTCATCGAGCTGTTCTCGGTGTTGGTCGAAGTAGGCCACGTCCAATGAGACACCGTGCTTCACCGTGCCCTGGGCGGGCGCGAGTTTGCCCAGGAGGAGATTCAGAAGCGTCGTCTTCCCACACCCGTTCGGGCCCATGAGACCGATCTTGTCACCGCGCATGATCGTGGTGCTTAGTCCTTCTACGAGCAGCTCATCGTCGTAACCGAAGGTGACGCCTTCAACTGTGATGACCTTCGAGCCGGATCGCTCCGCCCTCTGGATGCTCATGTTCACCTTGCCGGCTCGCTCCCGACGCTCGGCCCGCTCTTTTCGCAGCTTCTTGAGCGCGCGAACCCGCCCCTCGTTACGCGTACGCCGAGCCTTGATGCCCTGGCGAATCCACTCCTCCTCCCGGGCCAGCACCTTGTCGAACAACGCCCGCTCCTTGTCCTCGTTCGCGAGGAGTTCTTCCTTGCGCTCGAGGTACGTCGGGTAGTTGCACGACCACGAGGTGAGCCGGCCGCGATCCAACTCGACGATGCGGGTCGCTAGTCGTTGCAGAAACGCCCGGTCGTGGGTGACGAACAGGAGACTGCCCTGGTATCGCATGAGGAACGATTCGAGCCACTCGATGCTCTCGACATCCAGGTGGTTGGTGGGCTCGTCGAGCAGCAACACGTCTGGCTCGGCGGCCAACGCCCGGCCGAGGAGCGCACGCCGCTTCTGCCCGCCGGAGAGCTCTTGGAAGGGTTTGTCGCCGTCCAGTTCAAGAAGCGAACAAAGCCGTTGGACTGGATGATCGTGGTGTTCCCCGCCCCGGAGTCCCGCCCGGATCACTTCGTCGACCGTTCCGTTTTCCTTGGCATCGATCTGTTGGCCGAGCAGAGCGACCCGAAGGCCTGACTCGTAGACGACGACTCCGTCGTCCGGCATCGTGGCACCCGCGAGGATGCTCAGCAGCGTCGACTTCCCTTCGCCATTGCGACCCAACAGGCCCACCCGCTCACCACGCTCAATATGCAGCGTGGCGTCTTCCATGAGTGTACGCCCCCCGAAAGCCACACGGAGGTTTTGGGCGCTGATGAGGGCCATTTGCGAAGAACGAGGACAGGATGCATTGGAGCGGGCCGGCGGCCCAGCAAGCGGGAAGATCACATGAAACGGGTCATGCGTAAGGCCGGGCGTGGCGGCACAAAAAACGGGGCGGGAATCCGAAGACACCCACCCCGTGACTCAACTCATCGTTCGGCGTCAGCGCACCTGAACTGACGTCGACACAGTACCGCCCTTCTGCGACACGTACTCGACGGTCATCGAGCCGGAGCCACGCACGAGGTATTCGATCGTGCGCGTCACACGTCCGGGCGCGCCACTGCGGAGCATGATCCGATTCAGATCGCTCTGGTCGATCATCTGCGTCGGGCCCGGGCGGACCTTGCTCGCTACCCAGCCCGCTGCCACGACCTCGACACCCCCGGATACGTTGATGATATCGGGAGCCACGACACGGTTGTCCCGCGCCTCGGCCGTGACGGTCGGAATCAACCGCTCGTTCGTGATGTCCACGCGGACCTTGTACAGGTCGCCGCCGACGCGCTCCACGGACGTCTCACCCATCGACATCATAGGCATCATGTCGGCGTGATAGAGCGTGAACGCCATGTTGCGATGGAAGAGTTCCATGCTCATGAAACGCGGGTTCACCCGACCGGAGAGCTTCTTCCAGCCGCCCATCTCGACCGCTCCGTATTCCGGATGGTCGAAGGGTGCCCACTCGACGTACTCGTCGCCTAATTCGAGCAGATCGTCGAAGAAGAAACGCGAACTTTGCCCGGAGATGGGGCTGTTCTGATCTTGCTGCTGCTCTTGCAGGAGCGGGCTGTTGAAGTACTGCCCGCCGTTCCACAGCTCGTTCGAGAACGAAACGATACCGAGCCCGTCGTTCGTCCAGTCGATCGAGCCACCATGCACGGTGTAGAGCCCCCGCCAGATCACGTAGTAGTTGTAATACGGCAGCATCCGCTCGCCCGTCTCGCCGAGTTCGTCGTAGACACGGATGTCCGACGCCGGGTAGTCGCCGTACCACGCGGATCCCGGCGGCCGCAGAATCATGCCACCCGAGTTATGGAACGACTGGAAGCCCGCGATGTTCGGCCGCTCAACCATGAAGTCGTTGATGGCACGCGCTTCGGGCAGCCGGAACGGATAGTCCATACTCCCGCCCTGGATGTAGCTCGGCTGCCAATCCGCTCCGTAGTTCCGGTTCGGATCGTAACCACCGACCGGGTCCTCATTCGTCCGCCCGTCACCATCGTCGTCGATGCCCTCGGACCCGAGAAGCTCCCAGTCACCCGTTTCACCTGGGCCCACCGGCTGCATGAACCGCGAGTCAGTCGGGTCGAGTCGGAAGGTCCCCTGGCCTGGTACGTACTTGCGGATCTGTTCGATCACGCCGTTGCCGTTGAGGTCGTTCGGGCCGTCCTCGTCGGTTAATCCATCGCCATCCGAGTCGACCGGGATGTGCCCAGTCCTGGCTCCTGAACCCGTACCGTCTAGGAAGTAGTCGCGCCCGTCCGGATTGACCGTCGGGAGAATGTGGAAGACGCGCTCGTCGACGAGTCGTTTCACCTCGTCGATGCTGTCGTAGTTCTCCATGAGATACCAGATGGTGTACAACGCCACTTCAGCACCTTGGATCTCGTTTCCGTGCACGTTGGCTTCAATGAACATCCCCGCCTTACTCGACTCAGCGCCGGTACGCGGGTTGTTGATGGTCATGAGCCACATCTCGCGCCCGCCGTAGCTTTCGCCAATCGACTCGAGCGTGAGGAATTCGGGCCAGGTTCGCTGCATAAGCTGCATGCGCTCCCCGATCTCGTCGTGATCGAGCCACCGGTCCCAAGTGAGGTCGAGCCGATGTTCCGGGTCCGAGCCTCTCTGCTGCGCCTCAAGCGCAGATGTCGTAAGCAGAGCCGCCGCAGTCATCGTAATCACCGCGCCGACGAGCCGTTTCATCTCAATCGTCTTCATCGGTCTACCTCAACGTCACGGTGGCGGAGTCGGACCCACCCTTCTGGGCCCGCAACCTGATTTCGACACTCGAACCTGCGGCACCCTGGATGACCCAGGTGACACGTTCGGTCGTTCCAGAACCATCGAGTTTCTGAATCCGATGAGTCTTCGCCGCACCTGTAAGAATAGCGTCAGGATCGACCTGGATCTGAACCGTCACCGGATCGACCGACCTCGAAACCACGCCGTGCTGAAGTGAAGACGGGAAGCGTCCCGTATTCGTCACGTCCGCCGTGATCGTGAAGACACCACCGCCGTGGGCTTCGACCTCCGTGTTCGAAATCCGCACACGCGGAAGCATCCCGGACAAGTGCGCGATGAACTCGCCGTGCTTCATGCCGAGGTCCGCGAGGTCACCCGCGGGCGGGTTCGTGATGACCTCCGGCCGGAAACCTCCGATCTCCACCGACCCGAGGTCTGCGTGCTCATATGCGGCCCAGGGTACGAAGGCATCGAGGCCGCCAGCTTCGTAGGCATTCAAGACCCGGGCGTCACCGGAGTCATCTTCAGCGTCTTCGCCTCCACTAGGAAGCGCCCACCCCGGCGTTGTGAAGGACGGCACACCGAAGTGGAAGTAGCCGTACTGAAAGAAGGCGCCGTGGGCCTCACGGTTTAGCGCGACTTCCGTCACGCCAGTGATCTCACGGTACGCTTCCGAGACTGCCTTGAAGTACTCCTGGTCTGCGTCGTTCACCGTCATCAACGGACGCCGGCCGGACGACGGATCGTTGTCCGCGCCGGGCTGCGCACCACGAAGCCGAAGGCCGCCCTGCTGACGTGGGACCGGGTAGTTGCCGATGTCCCAAAGGTCGTTGTTCGACGATGCCGCGAAGTCCTCGAGCGCCAGCGAGATACCCGTAGCCAATTCGCCTTGGCCGTTCGGCGCCGTGACCAAATTGTCCGAGTGCCCGAACGTCACGATCGCCGCGATGTTGCCGGTCTCAAGCACGAAGTCCATGAGCGCTCGCGCTTCAGGCTCGCTCACCATGTTCGGGCCTGCGTCGCGCTCCCAGTACGGGTAGTCGTGCTGGAAGGACCGATCGATGTCGACCCCACCTGACGCATCTTCATTGATGAAGCCATCGCCGTCGTCGTCCACCCCTTCCCAGTAGACGGCGTGCGTGCCGGTCTCACCAGCTGCGGCATCGGCCTGCTTCATGAGGCGCAGATCGTCCGGGTCGATCATGTATGGACCCATCGGGTCGAGAACGCGCATCACTGTGATGACGCCGTCGTCGTTGAGGTCGTTCGCGCCGTCCTCATCCGTGCGAGCGTCGTTGTCGTCGTCAAAGACCAACGCGTTCCCAGCAGCACCGGTATGTGGGCCGTCGAACTTCGCCTCCGCACCGTCCGGATTGAGTCGCGGCACGACGTAGATCACATGTTCGGCGAGGTCGGCTTCGGAGGCTCCAGCGCCTGTGAGGTAACGGATCGTCTCGAGCGCCAATTGGCTCCCCACGAGGTGATCACCTGAGAGGTTCCCCACCACGAGTACGCCCGGCCGCTGAGCGACCGGAGGCCCAGAAGGATCCGCGATGGTGACCATCCACACGTCGCGTCCTTGATGGGACGTACCGAGCGAAGTAAGGCTCCCGAGGTTCGAGGAGCCCGTCACCGAGCGTAGCTCACGAGTCAGGTCGTCGAAGTTCAAATACGAGGCGCTCTGCCCCGAAGCGCTCAATGGCAAAGTTGCCAGAGCGAGCATGGTTGATGCTGCAGCGACCCACCGGCCGCGTCTCCCGTCGTTCCGCACAATCCTCTCCTGTTGGCAGTGGATCCGCAGATTACGAGGGAAGTGATGGGTGGGCCAGGTTCGCTCCCCAAAATCTGACTTAGGCTTTGCTTGCGACCACAAAATGTTCGGCTTATCTTCGGTTTTATATTCGGTGTTTATTCGGTTTACGATCCCCGGTTACCGGCGTATGGTGTGGCGGGCAGGACGTGGTGAACGCGGGTGCCGGGGATCGTTGTCTCTGTCCATTTCGGTTGATAGGTAGGCCCATCCGGCTATGTCACGACTCCAGTCACGGTTGCAAGATTTTCAAGGGGCTCCCACCCACCTCGGTCGCGGGTGGGGGCTAGGCCTCTCCACCTTCAAATCCCTCGCCACCGACGAAGCCACCGGATGGTTCACCAACGCATCCTCCTTCAACCGGGCTGCGGGAAGTCGCCAAGCCCTCTGCCTGTGGCTCCCAACCTTCGAGCTGCGACTCGAATTGGTACGCTCCCCCGAACTCGACAGCACTTCGGTCGCGCTCCTCTCCCCGGGCGAGACCACACGGCGCACCATTTGGCAGGTCTCCGAACGGGCACACGAAGCTGGAGTACGTCCCGACCAACTGGTGTCTCAAGCAGTCTCGCTCTGCCCTTCCCTCACACTGCTCGAGCCCGATCCGGCGCACTACGACTCAGCCGTCAACTCGATGCTCGAGCTGCTCGCCGAGATCACGCCGGTCATCGAGCCGGCCGGCCGAGGGCGTGTCTTCTTGGGCATGGACGGATTGGGGCGCCTCTTCGGCTCTCCCACCCGGCAGGCGAAGCGTGCACTGTACACACTCTTTCGGATCTTCCCCGCCCCACTCGTCGCAGCAACTCGGGCGGGCATGGCTCCCGGCAAGTTCGGGGCTTGGGTCGCTGCAGCCTCGGCACGTTCCGGAGAACCGGTCACAATCACCGAGAACGAGTTGGTCGCTTTTCTAGCTCAATGTCCGGTGAGTGCACTCCCAGTAGACCCGCTCATCATCCAGCGCCTGGAGCGGCTCGGCATCGAAACCCTGGAGGCGCTTCGCCGTTTTCCGGAACCCTCTCTGATCGCACAATTCGGGCAAGAGGGCCGGAGCGCGTTGGCGTGGGCTCTGGGACAGCGCATCGACCCGGTACGCCCCTGGCACAAACCGAAGCCGATCCGCGTCTCGCTCGATTTCCCCAACCCGGTGGGCATGATTCCCACGCTCCACGGCGGCCTCGACCGACTCGTGGAACGTGCCCTCTCTCGTCCAGAGCGCCGTGGGCGCAGCGTAACGAGTGTGCGCATGGGCGCACGATTGGAAGGCGGAGGCTCTTGGTTCGTGGAGACGGTCCTGCGCGAACCCACATCACAGCGCGATCGCATCGCATCTCCCCTGCGCATGAAGATGGAGATCTCCCCTCCACCCAAAGCCGTCGAAGCACTCATTGTCGAGTTCACCCAATTCGGCCCCCAGAGCACACAAACCGGCCTCTTCGATCGTCGGGACGAAAATGGGCGCAATGTCGCGGGCAGCGACCTGGCTCAGGGCGACGTGCCGCACTCTCTCCGGGATGCAGTGAAGGAGCTCAAGCTCCGGCTGGGCCACTCCCCTCTCTTCCGCGTGGTCGAAGTCGATCCTTGGTCACGCATCCCCGAACGCCGCCACGCACTTTTGAGCTTCGATCCATGAGCGACACGCCCCGACTACGACCTCTTGGTCAGCCCAGCCTCGTCGACGTCCGCACGGACGAACGAGGTGAGCCCGTCCATGTGCGCATGCGAGGAAAGCCGGCTCGGCAAGTCGAGGCGATTCAAGAACAGTGGCGAATCGACGACGAGTGGTGGCGGCAGCCCATATCCAGAGAGTACCGTGCCGTCATTCTGAGTGACGGCAGGAACATCACCCTCTATCACGACCTTCTGGACGGACTCTGGTATGCCCAACGGGGCTGACCCACAGATCACCCGAATTCAGCCACGCCGACCGCGTGGCCTCAAAGTCCTCATCCATCTCTCCGAGGGTGAACCTTTCGAGGTCATGCTCGAGGCCCTGGAGAAGAGCCAGCTCTGGCCGGGCGACACACTCACGGCCAAGAAAAAGCACCAACTCATCGAGTTGGACGAGACCGTTCGTGTCCGAGATGCCGCACTGAACCTCCTTTCGTACAGCGCACGCACACGCACCGAGCTCTCACGCAGGCTCCGCCAGAAGGGCTTCCACCACGCTCGAATCGTCCCGTGCCTGGATCGGCTCGAGGAACGAGGCTTTCTCGACGACCGCGCGGTCGCGGAAGCATTCGTCCGCGATCGACTCAGGCACCGGCCCAGGGGTCGCTCCCGACTCCGATCTGAACTGCGCGCTAAGGGAGTGGACGCGGAAACAGTTCAGGGTGCCATCGAAAAGGTGTTTGAAGACGAAAAGGTCACCGACCTCACACTCGCCGACCAAGTCGCACGAGGATGGGTCACGCGGCAGGGAACGAAGATCCTCGATGCATTACACTCGGACGACCGTGACGTCCGGAATAAAGCGCGCCGGAGACTTCACGGTTACATGGGACGTCGCGGATTCGGCGGCGCTGCATTGTCCGAAGCGATGCGCATCGCAACGGAACTCGCCAAAGAGTCAGCCGACGGCTGACCGCCGTTCCGTGATCATCGCGCGCGCGCCGTGTTCGACTTCATCCGGATACGCCGCACCGATGTTGGCGCACACGGCCCGGGCAACCTCCGCAAAAAGCGTCGCCATACGATCTAGCTCTGCCCAGCCGGCCTCGCCTTCCCAAGACAAAATCGGTGACTGAGCACGTTCCACGAGATCCACCGGCAACACCTGCGTGACTCCCCTTCCATAAGGGCCACCCGGCTGAGACCAGCCGGTCACGACACCTGCCATCCATTCCAGCATTCGCCGCAACAGTCCGTGCCTCATGACCGACTCGGCGCAATAACCCGCGGCCAATGGCTCCCCACGCAGGAGCTCTTTCGACACGACGAGCGCCTCCCACCAGAACTCCTCAATGTCTGCCTGGACTTGTTCGGATGTCGGAGGCCGGCCGGCATACCCACGCCCAAAAGGCGGCACCATGGATCCCGTGACGTTTCCTGGGTCGTAGAGCACCTGGTATCCGGCATCGATCCAAGGCGGCAATTCGGGCAGATACGAAATCACACGAAGTATGTCCGCCGAGAAAAGCGAAAAGTCGATGCGGCTGCCATCCGTGTATTGGACCAATCGCAATCGAACCACCTGGCCCAACTCAACTCGCACCGTCGGTAGCGACACCAGCACGTCCCCGAACTCAGCGAACCACTGCTCGTCTTGAAGCGCGTCAGGGTCGTTGAGCACGAGCACGACGTCCCAATCCGAGAGATCGTCGAGCACTGCACCTCTCCGGGCCCGAGAGCCCATGAGAATCGCGGCGGTCACTTCTGGCCGCCCCGCGCACCACTGTTGAATGGCATCGATCATGGGGCGGAAGGTAGGCCGCACCGTCCTTGGTGTGAACCATGAGAATAGCGATTTTCAGATATCATCTCGGTAACCTGGTACTTCTGAACCCTCCCGCCCCCACACTCACTGATCCTCATGATACCCGCCACGCTTTCGGCGTCGTGTGAGTTCATAATGCCTGTGGCAACGCCACTCAACGCGATCGTGCTTGGAAGCGGACGCCTGACGGCACCCGAGATGGCGCGCATCGGCCTGGTGCTGAATCTGATCGGGACACTAGTGATCACCGCCGTGGTGTTCACCTTCGGGACCGTCGTCTTCGACATCGATCCGTCAGTCGTACCCGAGTGGGCCCGATCGATCGCAAGCGGGGTCGGAGACTGACGCCGCGTCCTTCTTACGCCTGAGTCCTACTACGCGGACCGCCGTCGTGGCCGGGGCACGACACCGTGCGTCCAACCCGACTGTCGGCGTCACGCGACCGGAGTAGTGACCTTTTCGGACTCCATTTCGGCCGCCTTGACGTCGCCCTTCGCAGCCACCCGAATTCCCAAAATGGCCCAAACGGCTGCAACCGGGGCCGCCAGCATGGCGATGGTCCCTAGGGAGAGGCCGACAAACGCGAGCCCGGCATAAATCCACCCGCTGACGAGGTCGCCACCTCGATAGACCGCTGCGTCGATAAACGCCTTGGACTTGTACTTCTCTTCCCTCGACACGACCGTGAACAGAATCTCACGAGCCGGCTTGGTCATGCCGTAGCGCCCGGCCCGATAGATGATCTGGACAACAACAAGCGTGGCTAGCGTCGGATAGACCCCGAGGGCCAAGAACCCGACCGCGACGGCCGCCGGAATCACGGCGAGCGTCAGCCCGACGCCCAGCCAGCGAATAAGCCGCGCAGTCAGATACACCTCGAAAACGATCGTGAGGATATTCACCGTGAGATCAATCTTTGCCAGGAAAGCGGTCCGCTCACCGCGATCGGTCATGGCCGAGTACACCAGATCGGATTGTGCGAAGTAGAGAATCGTCGAAGCGAACGTCATGAGGGCGATGAACCCGGCGATTCCAAGCAAGTACGGGGAGGTAAAGACTCCCTTCATGCCCGAGAAGGCGTTCCCTGGGAGTGGCTTCTCCGCCTCTCCAGTCGCCACTACGGCGCCCGTTCCGAAGTTCTGGTGCAGTGAGCGTGCAAACCACGACGCGACCTCCAGAGGCACACAGGAGATCAGCAGCAGCGAGAACACCGGGATGCGCTCTGCCAATTGAATTGTCACGACGGAGCCGATGATTCCCCCCACCGACGCCCCTACAGCGATGAACGGGAATAGCCGTCGGGCCTGATCGTTGTCGAAACAGTCCGCGACCAGGCCCCAGAACACCGTGACCACAAACAAGGCGAAGATGCTGGACCAAACGTAGAAGGCCCGATCGATCCAAGGTCGGGCCTCGACCGGCAGGAGAAGCAGACTGGCCCAGAAGCCGATTAAGCACACGATGAAAAAGCGATTCGCCATGGGGACGAAAACGCCTCGGGAATACTTCGATGCAATCCACGAGTACGCCGGTACAGCCACGAATACCATGACGAAGAAGACCACGGTCCAGATGATCTGCAGGTTGTCCCGGTCATCTGCGGCGATCTCGTCTCGCACGGCCCGCAGGATGTAGTAGCTGAGCATGATGGAGAAGCCGTAGGCGGCCCCCCACAGCATCCCCTTGAACTCTCTATCGTCTCGGAAGTCGACGATGCCTGCGATAAAGGATTTCACAGAACTACGGCCTCGCCGCGTGCCACGCGTCGAGCACCTCTCGCTCGCGCTCGCGGCTCCAGCCGAAGCTACGATCGGCGCGCTCCGCCGCCGGACGGCCTTTGTCCCACTCAAGCACATCGCGGGAGGTCTGGGCCAACGACCGGAAGGTCAAACCAGCGTCGATCGACTTCTGATACGCAACGAACATCAGGGCGTCTCCCGGAATCCACGCCGGCAGGTCGCTCCACGGCCGGACCTCGTGCTGTTCGAGGAAATCCTCCGGAATCCAGGTCAGCTCGAAAGGGTTCGAGGCCACGGTGCCGATTTCCTCGAGCATTTCACCCATCGTTAGGCGATGGTCCGGACCCACGCCGTTGAAGTCGCCCGTGGTGGCGTTCTCTGCCATACGGACGACCCACTCCGTGAGGTCGCGTTGGTCGATGATTTGATTGGCGTGTTGGGGGTTTCCGGGGGCTAAGACCTCTCCACCCTCGTCGATGCGGACCGGCCAATAGGTGAATCGGTCGGTTCGGTCTCCCGGCCCGACGATCAGCCCCGGTCGAACCACCGCGGTACGCCCCGGGAACGCCGCGTGGACGATGTCCTCGCTGAGCGACTTCATGAGGCCGTAGTCCGCGTCGTCCCCATCAGCCCAGCCTTCGGGCGGAGAGATCCGTTTGTAGTCCTCGCCCACGATCGGCTCCATCAGGACTCGATCCTTGTAGTCCCATCCGAAGCCTTCGAGCTCGTACGCCGAGATGGAAGACACGAAGATGTAGTGAGACGCGGCGTCCTTCAGTAGCTCGGTGCTCTTTTGCACCCACCGATAGTCTTGGGCGTTGTTGTCGAGCACGACGTCCCACGTCCGTCCCTCGAGGGCGGTATGGTCGTCATTGCGGTCTCCGACGAGGCGTTCGACCGCATCCGGCAGATCGACCTCACTGCGCCCTCGGGTGAAGATCGTGACCTCGTGACCCCGCTCCACCGCGTAGCGCACCATGTTCGGCCCAATGAAGCCTGTACCCCCCATGATGAGGATACGCTTGGGTGCCGGAGCGCTCGCCGCGCCCGGGCCATCCTCAGCTTCGGGGCTGCAGGCACTGGCTCCAGCTACGGCGAGGCCAGCCGCTACCGCGCCGGTCGTCTTCAGAAATTCTCTGCGTGTCGGGGTCATCGTCCACCTCTCTCTTTCCAAGCCGCCACGATCTCGGGCTCTCGCTGCATCAAGCTGCGAGGGTTGTCGATCACGCTGGCTCTCTGTTCGTCAGTGACTGCATCCGAGTCCCACCATTCCAGCACGTCTTGCGTGCTCTCTGCGAGCGGTCGGAACGTCAAACCGTTCGCCTTCGCGCGGTCGATGTTGATCCGCGCCGAGCCCTCGTACTCGCGGACCGGCATCAGCCAGGGCAGGACGGAGCTGACTCGATGCTCCTCGAGAAATTCGTAATCGTCGATCGTGACCCACTCGACCTCGGAGTTCGTGACCGCGTGCATACCGTGCACGAATTCGTGCATTCCCAGTGAGGAGCCAGGGCCGGCCACATTGAACGTCCCCGCGGTCCTCGTCTCGGCGAGACGAATCATCCACTCCGTGAGGTCCCGCACATCGATGTATTGGACCCGATCGTCGGCCTTGCCCGGAATCATAACCGCGCCGCCCCTTCGAAGTCGCTCGGGCCAGTACGGGAAGCGGGTAACCTGTTGATCGGCCGGCCCCACGATATAGGTAGGGCGCACGACGATCGTGCGGTCTTCTCCGAACACCTCGCGCGCCGCACGCTCCGACAACGCCTTCATGACTCCGTACGTCGGCCGTTGGTCCTCGGGCACTTCTGAAGGATCTTCGAAGAAGACGTCACGGTCCTCCTTGAGATCGGTGCCGTAGTAAGGCAGGTAGACCCCAGTCGACGACGTGTAGACGTACATGTCTACCGTGTCGCGGAGGAGCTCCGCAGCATGGCGCGTCCACTCGACCTGTCGTCCCGAGTTGTCGATCACGATGTCCCAGCTACGCCCTGAGAGAGCGGAGTGGTCACCTGAGCGGTCTCCGACCAACTGCTCGACATCGTCGTACATCCGCTTGTAGATCGTGGGTTCGGTCTGGCCGCGAGTGAACGTGCTGACCGAATGGCCCCGATCGAGGGCGTAGCGAATTTGGTGAGGGCCCAAGAAGGACGTCCCGCCTAGAATCAGGATTCGCAGCGGGTGGGGTGGGCGCTCCGTAGGGTGGCGGCGGGAGTCGAGGAGGGCCTCTGGGTTTTCCGCACCTAGGCCTCGCAGCTCCCCGCCTAGACCGAGTGCCATTGCGCTACCGGCCAGGGCCGAACCTCGGATGAAATCGCGCCTGTTCGTATTCATACTCACTCCGTGAGGACCAAGAACTGACCTTCTTTGAGGTTGACCCGTCCAATCAACGGCGCAGGCATCCTGCGGACAAGGAGTAGGGAGATCTGTGTGGGTGTCGGCTACGATGACTCCCCCCCTCAGTTCACCAGCCGCCCCCTCCGAGGCAGCACAACCGCCGGTAGACCCAACTGCTCCACCAACTCGTTGAACCGACGCAACTCGTCTTCGAGTAGCTGGATGTACCGGGTGCGCACGGCTCGAACAAAGATGCGAAGGACGGCGCCGGCGATGTCTGGATTCGTCTCGAGGAAGGGGCGCAGCCGCTCGTGGCCGCAGTCAGAGCACCGTAAGCGAGCGAAGCGGTGGGCTAGGATGCCACTGAGGAGGCGCGCAGGTACGCTGGGCTGGCGCTCGACTACGACGCCTATTCGCTCCCTGCGCTGCACCTTTTGACCGTCGTCGCTCGTGACCGCGGTGACGTGGGCGCGGTGGCTGAGGCGCTCGCACGGATCGAGAGGATAGGTCCGATGGCGCACGTGCCCTCGGTAGAGCGTTGGCTTGCCGCCGGGGGGACGCGCAGACAGAGCGATCGGGAGTTGCTCGCGCGCTTCACGGGGGAGTACCCGGGGCAGGAACTGCTCGAACTGGGTCTGACCTACGCGGCGTGGGGGCGCGCCGAAGAAGCTCGGTCACTGATGGCGCTCACAGGAGGCGCCCCTGTCGAGCCGTTGTCACGGGCCTGGTTGGCTCACGCCACGCAGAACAGTGAACTGCTGGGCGGCGGCGCTTCCGTCGAATACGTATTCCCGTTCCGTAGAGAGATGCTCCCGGTGCTCGCATGGGCCTCGGATGCTTCGGATAACTGGAGCTGGACGTACCTCTACGAACTGGCTCTTTCAGCGCGTGACCGCCCTGATGAGGCGGCTCCAGTTCTTAGAGGACTCGGCGACCGTCCCAACTACGCGCCCGCCTTCACGACGCGAGCCCTGCTCGCGGGAGCGCACGACAGCGATCGCGAGCGCGATCTGAGGCAGGCCATCGAGCTTGATCCTGCCGAACGCCTGCTTCGCATCCCCCTCGTTCAACATCTGCAGACACAGGGCAGCTGGAGGGAGGCACTCGACGAATCCGCAGCTGCACTCGATAGGTCTCCGGATGATTTCGACCTGGCTCTGCTCCACGCGAAGAGTCTCAACCAGCTCGGGCTACACGATCAATCGCTCGAGATCATGGGCGACATACGGGTGCTTCCATCCGAGCACTCCCGCGAGGCTCAGCAGCTGTTTTCACATGCCCACATCATGTCTGGCATGGTCGCCCTGGAAGGAGAGGATCCAGCGACCGCTGTCCGGCACTTTGAGGCGGCAATGACCTGGCCTGAGCGTTTGGGGCAAGGGCGGCCCTACGAACCGGAAGAGTGCCTGCCTCGTTTTATGCTGGGTCTGGCTCAGGCGGGTGCCGGCGACCTCCAAGCGGCCTCTCGGACGTGGACGGCCGTCGCGGACGCGACTCCGCTGGAGGTCTACCGCGGAGGAGATGCGGTGCGCCTCGACCTGCTCGGGGCCCTGTCGGTCGAAGCGCTCGGCCGCGGCGCAGAGCTGGATGAGTTCGGCAATGGGCAGGAGGGGGCTATGGCGAGGCTCGTGCAGCGCGTCCGCACCGCGGCACAGAACGGCAGTTCCGTTGTCTCAGCCGTCGCCGAGGCGGCCATCGCTATGGACGACCTCTTCGGTGATATGGAGGGGCGTCTTCTCAGGAGGTCGTTCGCTGCAGCTGCAGCGAACGACCGATAGGGAGTCGGTCCGCCACGACGGTGTTTAGCGTGCCCCCGCCCGAGGCAGCACCTCTTCCGCAATTGCTGCGTGATAAATGAAGACGGCCATGATTACGGCGTTCTTCTTGAGGTGATCGAGCGGGATCGTATCCGGCCCTCTTCCCGGCGGCAGGATCGTTGGGATCGCCGAAGTGCTCACGCACATAGGCGTGAGATCCCCAGAGCCCCTGCTCCTGACCGGACCAGAGTGCAATGCGGATGGTACGCCGTGGCGTCGCGCCAACGGCCTTGAGGATCCGCATCGCCTCCAGCATCACAGCGACGCCGGACGTGTTGTCGGAGGCGTTCGGGCTCGAATGCCACGTGTCGAAGTGGGCACCGAGCATGACGACTTCGTCTGCACGGTCCGAGCCCCGGAGTTCGGCGACGACGTTGTGCGCCTCGGCCACCTGGTCCCCGACGGCTCGGTCGACCCCGCCTACGTCTTGCCGAACTCCTCCATGATAGCCGCCGCATACTTGATCCCCTGCAGGTACCGGCCCACGTGGATGTTCTCATCCGGGGCATGCAGGTTCGCCCCCGGATTGGCGAAGCCCGTCAGTACGCACGGGATCCACACGTGGCGCAGAATCGCGCCTTCGGCCGATACGCCATTCACGACGGGCAGCTCGCCATAGACCTCCGTGGCAGCCGCGATGATCGCCTGACTGATGTCTTCCTTCACCGAGATCTTGTATGGGGGCTCTGCGCCATCGAACGCCTGGACCTCGATGTGGCCGAAGCCGTGTTTCTCGAGATGGGCTTTCAGCTTCCGAATCGCGTCCGCAGGCTGGATCTTCGGGATCAAGCGGAAATCCAGCCGGACTCGCGCCTCGCTGGGGATGATCGTCTTCTTCCCCGGTCCGTTATAGCCCGCGATCATACCCTGGATGTTGGCGGTGGGCTCGTACGTCCGTGCACGGATCGCGTCTACGCCATCTCGCCCGAGGGCGAACTCAGAGATGCCCCACTCCTCCTTGAGGGCACCGAGGTCGACCCGCGCGGCTTTATCGGCCAGCTGCTGTTCGTCGTCGGGATCGAGCTGCCAGATCCCTTCCTCCCAATCCTCGATAAGGATCCGACGATCTCGATCGAGGATCGTGTTGAGTGCCCAGATCAGCTCCCAGACCGGCGACTCAACGAGCGGGAAGTTGAGCGAGTGCACATCCATCTTCGCCCCGCGGGCGATGAGCTCCACGAAGAGGACGGACTTGAGCCCTAGCGAGACGTCCGGGACCTCCGTCCCCGTCTCCATCGAGCCGTCCAGACAGTGCATTCCGTCGGCCTCGAGGAGTTCCTCATTGCGGGCCGCCCAGACAGCCAGGTTCGGTGAGCCGATTTCCTCCTCTCCTTCGATGAGGAGCTTGAGGTTCACCGGGACCTCTCCCCGGACCTCCAGAAAGGCCTTGGCTGCCTTGTTGAAGGCGAGCACACCGGACTTGTTGTCGGTCGAGCCTCGTCCGTACAGGACACCGTCCACGACTTCTCCGGACCACGGGCCTCCGTGCGTCCACTCGTTGAGCGGTTCGGGTGGCTGCACGTCGTAGTGCGAGTAGCAAAGAATCGTCTTGGCCGGCTTCTTCGCTTGGAGGTGACCGAAGACGACGGGTGGGCCTTCGTCGAGCTCGTGGAACTCGGCCGGAAGGCCGTCGTCGTGCATCATGTCCCGGACCAGGGTAGCGCACTCCCTGAGCCCCACATTCTGGGCCGAGATAGAGGGCTGCTGCACCAGACGCTGAAGGTCCCGCACGCACTCCTCGGCGTTGGCATCGATCCAGTCGTAGATGTCCTTCATGCTCATGAGTGGGATTCCTGCTGAGAGAGAGCCCATGCATCCAGCCGCTGGCCGGACAGCTGCATGGGGCGGGTGGCGAGATAGGAGAAGGCCGGGGCGAGAAGGATGGGGTCTACCCACTTCTCCCGGAGCTCCGGCGGATACGTGGTTTCAGACATGGGCGTATGCATGAACATCCCAGGGGTGATCGTCACAGAGAGTATTCCGTGGGACTCGCCCTCCATGGCCAGGCATTTGGAGAAGCCCTCGAGCGCATGCTTGACGGAGCAGTAGCCGGTCTCGTCGGCAAACCCCTCGATGCCCGAGCGAGAGGAGACGAAGACGAGGCTGCCGCCCCTCTCCTTCATGCCGGGCCACACCGCCTTCGTCAGCTGGAAGGCCGCCTGGATGCCGACGTTGAGCGTCGCCTGGAAGGTGCCGAGAGTCACGGCATCGAGAGGCTCTACCCGCAGGATGGCGGCGTTGTGGATGAGCGTGTCTACCGGGTCAGCCACGACGTCGGAGATGGCCCGCTCCGTGGCTGCGGCGTCGGCCAGGTCGACCACCGCGAAAGCGGCTCCAGGGCAGGTGGCCACGGTCTCCGACAATCCCTCTTCATCGCGGTCGAGCAGGATCATCCGCGCACCGAGGCCGTGCATATGCCGGGCAATCGCAGCCCCTAGGCCCTGAGCCGCTCCGGTAACGAGAACGGACTGCCCCTCAACGACCGGCATGGACCTCCTCCGGCCGGACCCAGCGCCGCTCGGCACCGGAGATCCGTACAGCATCGAGCACGATCTGGTTGGCCAGGCCGTCGGCGAACGTCGCTCCCCGGGCAGGCTTCCTCCCCTCAGTGATGGCGGCGCAGAGTTCCTGCATCAGCGCCACGACCGAGACGTTCCAGATGCCACGGTTCACGCCGGCGAGATCGGCATTGGGGTCTGCGACGGTGATGTCCTCGAACTCCCCGCCCGAGCGGGCAAAGAGAAGCCGCTCGTCATCGTTGTTGAGCAGGACGGTGCCTTCCGACCCGAAGATCCGGGTCATGTTGCCCATGTTGTGGGCAGCGACCCCCGACATGAATACCTGCACGATGGCGCCGGAGCGCATTTCGAGGGTGAAGAAGGCCAGGTCGTCGGCGGTGGCCGTCCACGGCTCTCCAGACGTCCGATCGACCCGATCCGGTAGGAGGACCGGTGCAGCACCTGTCACCCAGGCGACCTCGCCAAGCCAGAAGCGCAGGAGGTCTGTCTGGTGGCTTCCGTTGGCACCCAGGCGCCCCCCGCCCTTCTCGGCAAGGCTCCACCAGTCCCCCTTCGGACGGCTGGCTGGGTCTGTCCAGGAAGATCCGATGTTGGAGATGTCCGCGTGCCGGATCTCTCCAAGAGCGCCATCGGCGATGAGCTCGGCGATCCGCATACGGTTGGGGTTGAAGCGAAGCTCGTGGTCGATCATGTGGACACGGCCGGCGGTCTCGGCCGCGTCCAACATCCGCGCCGCCTGGCCCGCGTCCATCGCGGTGGGCTTCTCGCACAGAACGTGCGCCCCGCCTGCTATGGCAGCGAGCGTCTGTGCCTCGTGGAGAACGGTCGGTGTGGCGATACAGACGAGGTCCAGGTCGTGGGACGCGAGCATCGCCTCCCAGTCGTCGTACGCGTGCGGGACGTCGAAGTCGTCCGCGGCGCTCTGGGCGCTCTCCATCCGTGCCGAAGCGAGAGCTACGACCTGGGCGCCCGGAACATGGCGCAGGGCTGGCAGGTACGCGGCCTTGGCGAAACTCGCCCCGATGATCCCGACCTTCATGTGCGTCTCCTGATGGACTGTGATGTGTGATTACGGAGGCTGAGCGCCGCTACATTCGCTCCCGAAGGCGCGGGTCCAGGAAGTCCCGGAGCCAGTCGCCGAGGATGTTGAAGCTCAGCACCGTCAACATGATGGCGACACCCGGAAAAACGGCGAGCCACCACTTGTTGGCCACGAGAGTGTCTCTGCTCTCGGCCAGCATACTTCCCCACGTCGGGATATCCGGCGGGACGCCGAGGCCGAGGAAGGAGAGCGCCGCTTCGGACAGGATCACACTCGCCACGTTGAACGATGCGATAACGGTGAGCGGAGCCAGGATGTTGGGGAGAATCGTCCGGAAGATGATCGACGGCGTGCTATCGCCGAGCGCTCGGGCCGCCTCGACGAACTCTTTTTCGCGCAGCGACAGCGTGTCCGCCCGCACGATACGCGCATAGGTGACCCACTGCCCCACCCCCAGCACCAGGATGAGATTCCACACACCGGAGCCGAGAACGACCAGAAACATGATCGCGAGCAGGATGAACGGGAACGCGAGCTGAATGTCTCCGAGCCGCATGATCACATCGTCTACCCAGCCACCGAAGTAGCCAGCCAGCAGTCCGGCCACGATTCCGATCGTACCACCGACCGCGATGGCGGCGAAGCCGACGGTAAGCGACACGCGCGCTCCATATAGGAGACGGGAAAACACGTCACGGCCGAGGGCGTCGGATCCGAGCCAGAAGGTGCCTCCGTCGGGCCCCGTAGCCATCGGCTCGGCGAGCCGCAGTAGGAGGTTCTGCCGGTTGGGATCGAAGGGTGACAGCCAGGAACCGAACAGGGCCGCGATGGCCGCGACTCCCAGAAAGACGACGGCGAAGACCGGCCAGCGCGCGGCTACCATGACGCGCACGGCTCGCGCCAGTTCCAGGCGGAATCCGCTGCCACGAGGAGTATCGAGGACCATCGCGTCGCCGGAGTGCTCGCTCATCCTCTACCTCCGGCCAGCTTGACCCGCGGGTCGAGTCGGACGTAGACGAGGTCGACGACGAGGTTCAGGAGAGTGAAGATTCCGGCGAGGAGAATGACCCCGGCCTGAACGAGCGGGATGTCACGCTGGTTGATTGCCGCGAAGAGAAGACGCCCGATGCCGGGGTAGCTGAATACCGTCTCCACGACCACCACGCCACCGAGCAGGAAGCCAAACTCGAGCCCGATGATCGTCACAACCGGAAGCCATGCATTGCGCAGCGCGTGGTGCACGAGGACCCGCATCTCCGGGAGCCCCTTGGAACGGGCAGTCCGCACGTAGTCCTGCTCTAACACCTCGAGAAGTGAAGAGCGGACGAGGCGGGTATTGCGGGCGAGCGAATACGTGCCCACGGCGATCCCTGGAAGAACTAGGTGGTAGATCGTGCGCGGGAGGTTGGCGAACGCCGTGCCGAAGTCGCCCGCCATGAGAGGGGCCAGGAATGGCACGTGCCCCGAGATCGGGAAGAGTCGAATGTAGAGCCCGAAGAAGAGGATCATCATGATCCCCATCCAGAAGCTCGGGATCGACTGACCCAACATGGACATCGTAGTGATCGATCCGTCCCACGCGGTGCCTCGATTGATCGCCGCCAGAACCCCGAGGGGAATCGCCAGAAGGAGGGCGCAGATCATGGCGAACAACGTGAGTTCGATCGTCGCCGGAAGCGCTTCCAGTACGATTTCCATCGCAGGCTGGCGGTACGACAACGACTGACCGAAGTCTCCCCGGGTCAGGTCACCCACGAAGCTCAGGTACTGCACGTGGAGCGGCCGGTCGAAGCCCAGGGCCTGGCGCGCCGCCTCGATTTCCTCGAGCGAGGCCCGCTCACTTACAAAGAGATACGTCGGGTCTCCACCCGCCTGGAGCGCGAGGAAACTCACCAGCGTCACGCCGATCACGACGATGACGCTCTGCAAGAGCCTCCGCACGATATAGGCGCCCACTATGCCTACCCTCCCGTCGGGATTCGGCAGCAGATCACTTCAGCGCAGCCTCGAAAACCTCGACATGCTCATCACGGCGGGCTTCCCACGAGACGCGGCTGGACACGCCGTAGAAGTCCGGCTGGAAGTAGAGGTGCAGCCACGGTCCGTCGTCGTAGAACACCTGGAGCATCTCGTTGATGATGCTTCGCTGCTCCTCCGGACTTCCCACATTCACCAGCTCGGGCCAGCGGTCGAACCAGCGTGGATCGCTCCAGTGCGTGTAGTTGGTTCCGGATCCCACCTGTGCCATATCCGTCATGTCGTAGATCGGACTCCAGAGCCCGCCACCGGTCCCCAGAAAGAAGAGCGGGCCCATGCTGCGTTCACGCAGGAGCGGCGTGTAGACCGACGCCCATTCCATGAGCTCCAGATCGATGTCGAGCCCGACGTCCTGCAAGTACTGTCTGATGGCAAGGACGACATTCACGTCGTTCACGTAGCGCCCCTGACCCGCCTGCATCCGGATCGCGAAGCGCATCCCGTCGTCGCCACGAGGCCAGCCGGCCTCATCCAGAAGGCGCTCCGCCAGTTCCGCATCGTACGGGTAGGGAGTGAGGTTCGGGTTGTCATTGGGTGGGTTCACCAGCCCGGTGGCTCGCTCGCACTCGCCGCTCAGGAGCTGACGACAGATGGTCGGGACGTCCACCGCGTATTGCAGCGCACGCCGCACTGCGGGGTCCTGGATCGCATCCCCACCCGGCATCCGGGCATGTTCGTCGGAGAGGTTGAAGCCGAGGTACATGCGCCGGGTCCCCCGCACGACCTGCACGTGCGCCCGCCCGGAGCCGTCGATCGTCTCGATCTGCTCGGGGACGACGTTCGTGATGATGTCGACGTTTCCGGCGATCAACTCCGCCGTCCGGGTGGACGCTTCGGGAATGATCCGCCACACAACCCGCTGAAAATTGCCGAGATCACGCACCTTCTCGAGCACGACCTCCGACCCCCGGGTCCACGACGCCAGCCGGTACGCGCCGGAGCCGATCGGGTTCGATGCCGCGTCATCGAGGCTCATCGCCTCGTACGCGTCCTTGCAGTGTATGTAGACCTCGGTCATCAGCCCGAAGGCGATCGGGTTCTTCTGGGCGATGTTGATCTGCACCCGCAGGTCATCGAGCGCCTCGGCGCTCTCGAATCCGATCGACGTGAATACGAAGCCGGGGGTATTCCCGGTGAAGCGGTTCGCGGGGTCGGCAATCCGGTTGAAGGTGTACGCTACGTCCTCGGCGGTGAGCGACTCGCCGTCGTGGCAGGTCAGCCCCTCGCTGAGCGTGTAGACGTAGGCGGTCCCGTCGTCGGAGATCTCCAGCGTGTGGGCCAGTTCCGGCACGTGCTCGCCGTCGGCCGTCAGCGTGAACAGCGAGGCGAAGATGTGCCGGGCGATGTTCGCATTGTCCCGGCTCGAGATCATGCCCGGCTCGAAGGTCGTGATATCGGCGCTGAGACCGACCACGATGGTGTCTTCGGACCGCTCTGTGCAGCCGGTGAGCACGACCGCCCCGAGGAGTCCAGCGACGGCGGCACAGGCCGTGGGAGTAGAAAGCTTCATGGGAGGGTCGTCCTCACTGTTCCTGGAGATGCACGGTCCCCTCGCCTTCGGAAGACCGAATGCAGGCCTCCACCATGCGAAGGGAGTTCAAATGATCGGTTCCCGAGCACGGCAGCGGCGTACCGTCCCGGAAGTGTCCGACGAAATCGGCCAGGAGCCCGCGGGCGTCATCCACCCATGGCTCCTCGTCGGGAAGCGCTACCGGGGAGAGCTCGGGATCGTCCCGATAGGCGCAGCCCAACTCCCCGAACATCTCCTGCTGCACGGCGATCCCACGTTCGCACTCGGTTCGCCACTCGAAGCCCATCTTCTGCCAGTTCCCAGCCCAAGTTCCCTGGTACGTCACCTCGATGCCCTTCGTGAAGGTGATCAGCGCACCCACGTTGGCGTCGCCCTCGTACATCGACCACGACGGGTTGAACGTCCGGGCCGAGATCCGGATTGGTTCTGCGTCGTACACGAAGCGCATGAGGTCGAAGTGGTGGATGGACTGCTCCCAGAGCATCGGCTGCGACATGGTCAGTGGATACTTGTTCAGGCGCGGGAGCCTGCCGTCGCGCCACCGCTCGTAGGTGAAGCGACCGAATTCCGGCGAGCCGAGCTGATCTGTCGAAAAAAGATCCTTCAACGCCCGGGTCACCCCGAGGTAGCGGAAGTTGAGTCCGACCGCGAGAGGCACACCCGCCTCGGCAGCGGCGGCCACGTGAGCCTCGGCATCGACGAGAGTGTCTGCGAGTGGCTTTTCGGCCAGGATGGCGAGGGCTGCGTCGCACGCCGCACCGATCTGGTCGTGCCGTCCTCCCGGAGGGGTGCAGAGGAGCGCGACGTCTGCGTCGACGTCAGCCGCGACATCAGCGAGGGTGCTTCCGCCGAGGGCTCCCGGAGTCTCGCCTAGAGCGGTGGCGAGGCACTCGGCGTCGGTCTCGACCAGGCCAACGATTCGGCAGTCGGGGTGCTCGGCGAGCATCTGTCGCCAGATGCGGGACCGGGCACCGAGACCGACGAGAATGAAGCGCAGCGGCTTCACGCGCGGATCTCCCGGACGGTCCCGCCGGCGCCGTCGATCGCTTCGGTGGCCTGAAGTGCGCCCAATCCGGTGGGCACGTCTGTCCAGGCGAAGCCCCGAAGCACCGTGACGTCGCTCGGGACCATCGGTGGTTTGACCACTCTCTTCGAGGGGACCGTGACGATCCCCGCCGAGGGGAGGTCCGAGGCGATGAACGCCGCCACCTCGCTGTCGCGGTACACGTGGCGACTCGAAAGGTGGATCGGGTGCCCGGCGGGTGGGCGCTCCACGATTCGCTCCAGTGCCGCGGCGAGATCGGGAGCGAACGTCCACTCCCGGAGCGGATCGTCGGAAGTCACCTCGAGCGGCTGCCCCGCGCGGGCCGCCGTCACCCAGTGGGCGATCAGCGACACCCCCTGACGGGAGGGTCGCGCGACTTCGTGCGGCCCGTAGAGGTACCCGAGTCGCACCACGTGCGCCGCCGTCCTCTCCGCGTCCACGCCATCGGCCGCCATCCCTTCTCCCAGCCGCTTCGCCCTCGCGTACGGAGACTCTCCCGTCGGCTCGTGCGCGTCGGTCAGCCCATCGGTCGCGTCAGACGCCGCGAAGACCCCCGACGAGCTGAGGAAGACGAACGCCGTGGGCCGAGTGTCGAGGGTGAAGCGCAGAACCGTCGTGAGGGGGGCGAGATTCCCGACCTCGTATTCGCCGTCAGTGATCCCGAGTGTCTCGGGGTCGGTGGTCACCCATGCCCCGTGTACGACCAGTTCCACCCCCGGCAGGTCGGTCGGTACGGGCTCCTCCAGATCGGCGACGACCTGTCTGATCCGAGGGTGCTCGGACGGGTCATCGAAGGCCCGATCCAGGGCGATCACGCTCCACCCGAGCTCGGCGAAACCCACGGCCAGAGCTCGCCCGACAAAGCCGCCCGCTCCCGTGATCAGTACCCGTCTGTCACTCATTCCGGGTCGTCTGCAATGCTGGCAGGATCAAAGTCCGCGAGCGCGTCGAAATGCTCGGAGACGAGCTGAACCGCGCACCCGACATCCCCGACTTCCAGCGCACCTACGATCGGCGGATGCGCCCCGGCGATGTCCCGCAGATCCACGTCCTGATCGTTTCGAAGAGACATGATTTGATGGATCCGCAGATAGAGCCCGGCCCACAGCTGCGCGAGGAGTTGATGATCCGAGAGCAGGATGAGCGAGCGGTGGAACGCCTCGTCCGCTGCTATGAGCGCATCACGATTGTCGGCAATGGCTGCCGCTTCCATCGCGCGACACGGGGCCCATAGCTCTTCGACCGCCGTACCGCGCTCCACGATTCGACGGACGGCCATCACCTCGAATTGCTGCCGCATCTCCCGGATCTCGGAGACTTCACGGACCGTCAGCGGCTTCACTCGCTTTCCCCGGTACGCCACGGTCTCGACCAGGCCGTCATTTTCGAGATCCTGAATCGCCTCTCGGATCGGTGCCCGGCTCACGTTCAGCTGCTCGGCCAGGGCCGTCTCGGTGAGTGAATCGCCGGGACGCAGCTTACCCGTCACGATCGCCGTGCGAAGGCGCTCCGCGACCTGCACGCGGAGCGGCGTCTGCTCGATAGGGTGAAGGGCCGGATCAGACACGCTCACCGCTTCCGGCAGCCGAATCCGCGGCCCATACTTCGGTCGGCGTGATCGACGCAAAAACGTCGTCGTCATCCTCCCCGCCCCTCCACATCATCACCGCGAAGCTTGCTTCCCCATCCAGGACCGATATGCCGGCGTGCCACGTGCCCGGGTGGTACGCCACGCCC